>OIWT01000058.1_pt1 | contig 144048 bp, 138 predicted proteins | sample 1587701 | NCBI WGS metagenome assembly OIWT01 (sample SAMEA3888904, study PRJEB22519) | human gut metagenome | biome: human gut; feature: human-associated habitat; material: faeces | place: Denmark | collected 2009
GCAGTTCCACTTTGTATGTGATAAGCTATGTGTATCATTCATTTTGAATGTCCTCTTTTTGATGTTTTCTTTAGCAGTTTCCAGACCGCTATTATATTCTACATCAAAAGGAGTTTTTATTACGTTCTTACATCGCTTAAGCTATCACTGAACCACGCGTCTATCGTGTGGTTTTCTGCATACAAAAAAATCCCAGTAATACTGGGATTTGGGCTGTATCAAAAGATACGTCTTATTATGGTCGAGGTGACAGGACTTGAACCTGCGGCTTCTACGTCCCGAACGTAGCACTCTACCAAACTGAGCTACACCTCGAAAAATTATACTAAATGGCTGCGGAAGAAGGATTCGAACCCTCACAAACAGAGTCAGAGTCTGCTGTGCTACCGTTACACCATTCCGCAATTAATGCTTTTACATTCTATCAGTATTTACTTCGTATGTCAATCTTTAAATTTAAATTGTTTCAAAGTATAAAATTACTTAAATCAGTAATTTTTATAAAACCACACGGAACATAAAATTTTTTAGATACATACCAATCAAGTTTTGTTACCTAAACAATTGTAATAATTAGCCTTAATAAAACATAAATTGTAAACATATCGGATTTGTCTTACTTTACAAATTTCCGTGTTTTGGAGGTAACATAAATTGAATGCCGTTTTAAAAAAAAGGATAGTTAATATTTTTTCGGATACTTTAGCTTATTTTGCAGTAGCAACTGCTTCGCTTTGTTTAATTTTCAGAATAAAAAATATACTTCCGTTAAACATTGATAACCTCGAAATAATGGCCGCAAAATCCATACTTCCCAGAGGGAATATAAGATTTTCTCCACCAAATTTGAATATTTCAAAAAGCAACACAAATAGTAACTTTGTTGAAGAAATAAAAAAACCTGAAGTAAAAAGCAATACTTCAGAAAAAAATTTACAATCTACCATGAGTCTTCCTCAATTCAATGACAGTGATGATGAAGAACATCATTCTTCTGACGAACCTACGCACAAAATTATAGAAAGTCAATTCAGTTCAGGAGGAACAAAATTTGAAAATTTTTATGTAAAAAATACGACCGGTCAAAACATAAACATTGGAGAAGAACTTGGCAAAAAACCAGAAATAAATATAACTAAAACAAATGAACCTCAGGTTTTAATCTTTCACACACACACTTCTGAATCTTATATGAAAAGAGATGAAGGTTTTTTTTATGACAGTTTTTACCCACGTTCACTCAATAACGAAAAAAATGTTACAAGAGTCGGTCAAGCAATAACCGATAAACTGATTGAAAATGGAATTAATACAGTACACGACGTAACTTATCATGACAGTCCAACGTACAATGGATCTTATTCAAGAGCAGCTCAAACGATTAAGAAAAATCTTGAAAAATACCCATCTATTCAAGTAGTTATAGATATCCACAGGGATAGCTTGGGTTCAAAAGAAACGGGTAAAATTAAACCTACATTCAAATATCAAAACAAAAAAGCCGCTCAATTAATGGTAATTTGCGGGTGCGATCCTGACGGTAGTGTGGGATTTCCAAACTGGGAAAAAAATCTACGACTTGGATTAAAAGTTCAAAAATACTGTGAAACTTTATTCCCGGGAATCACAAGACCTCTTAATTTTTCTAAAGTAAAATACAACGAGCATCTAACCACAGGATCATTATTAATAGAAGTTGGAAGCGATGCAAATACCCTCGAAGAAGCTGTTTATACCGGAAGTATGTTGGGTGAATCATTATCAAAATTACTCAATGATTTAAAAAAATAGGAGATTAAAAAACATGAAAAATAAACACTTTAGATATTTTATAATTTCTATGATATCAACTTTTTTCGTTTTGGCGCTTTTTACAGGCTTTACAGTAGTGGAAAAAAACGTTCAAAATACTATTTCATCAAATCCGGTACCATTTTTTTCATATACGGCAGAAAATTTCATGATTAAATCTTTAAAATTTCACTTTATGGGCAAAAATATAGTTTTTAATTTTTGACAGAAAATGATATAATTAGCTTTAAACAGACAACTTTATAAGAGGATTACAATGAGTATTACAAAGCAAAAACATCTTGATTTTTTTATAGTAAAAATAATATTTTTTATATTTATGATAATTTCGGTTTCATTCAAAGCGGTAAAAGCTCAGGAACAAAATCGTGAAATTTCGCCGCCTTCACAGAGTGAACCTTCATCTGAGCGCAAAGAAACAACTTCACAGGAAAAAACTCCTAAAAAGGTCGAAAAATCCGAACACACTAAAATTTCTGAAAAAAATAAAAATTCATCAATCAAAAAAACCAAAAAACCTGATGAAAAACCAAATTCGGAAGCAAAACAGACTGACAAACCTGAATCTGAAAATAAAAATACCGATGCGGAAACTGAAAATAAACCCCCAGAAATAAATAATTCTGAATCCAGAAAATCAACATCTAAACCAATTGAAAACAAAGAAAAAAATGAGCCTCAATCAAAACCTGAAAATGAAAACGAAACCTTTAATCTACCAAAAGTAAGTGATTCAGAAATTGACGCTGCAACATCTAAATTAATTCAGAAAACCAAATCAAGAAGAAAAAAATCAAATATTTTTTTAACAATTTTGTCATGGTCCATGATAATTTCGGGAATTTTTATCATACTAAAAGTTATATTCGATAACCTGAAAATTCCACGTGGTTTTGACCCAAGAATAAAAATAAAACATGGTTCGAAAAAAAATAATCGAAAAAATCGATATGATCTAAATAAATTAAGTAATTAACGAACCCGAAAGGACGATACAAATGAAAAGCAGCAATATTAGTAATTTAAATAACATAAAAAAAGTTCACTTTATAGGAATCGGCGGTTCCGGTATGTTTCCGCTCGCAAAAATACTTCACTCAAAAGGTTTTACCGTTACCGGTTCCGATATTTATGAATCTGATACACTTGAAAAAGTTAAAAATCTTGGAATAAAAGTATATTTAAGTCAAAAAAAAGAAAACATCCAAAATCCTGACTTGGTAGTATTTTCTGCGGCAATAAAGGGATCTAATCCGGAAATAGTGGCGGCCAAAGAAAAAAATATTCCAATAATCGAACGAAGCGTTATGCTGGGCATAATATTCAAAGATTATAAAAATTCTGTAGCTGTGGCAGGAACCCACGGAAAAACCACAACCACTTCAATGATTACTTCCATACTTTTAGACAGCGGGAAAGATCCAACTGCCGTTATAGGAGCAACTCTTAAAAAAATAAGCGGAAACAGTTGTACGGGAAAGTCAGATATAATTGTGGGAGAAGCATGTGAATATGTGGACAGTTTTTTGCAATTATTCCCTATGATATCTGTAATTACAAATGTAGATGCAGATCATTTGGATTATTTCGGCAATTTAGAAAATGTAAAAAAATCTTTTGGTAAATTTGCTTCTCAGACTCAAAAACTTATCGTGGCAAACGGTGATGATGAAAACACACGTGATTCAATAAAAAACACATCAATTAGAAAAATATTCTTCGGTACCAACGATAATAATGATTATGTGGCACAAAACATCGTCTTTACCAAATTACAACAAGCGCAATTTGATGTTTTTCATAAAAATAAGAAAATATCTCATATTGAATTAACAGTTCCCGGAAAACACAATATGTATGATGCTTTAGCAGCGTTTATAGTTTGTTCAGAACTGGGAGTACCTGTGTTGGAAATTGAACACTCTTTAAAAGAATTTACAGGTGCTCATCGAAGATTTGAAATTTTAGGTCAAATGCATGGAATTACCGTAATTGATGATTTCGCCCACCACCCCACCGAAATAACCGCAACTTTAAGTGCAGCTTCCAACATGGGATTTAATCACGTTTGGGCTATATTCCAACCCCACACATATTCACGCACATTTATGCTTATGGACGATTTCGCAAAAGCTCTATCAATAGCAGACACTGCGATTGTATCAGAAATACTTCCGGTAAGAGAAGTTAACACATATGGTGTCAGTTCTGAAGATTTAACCAATAAAATTAAATCCTCAATATACATCCCGAATTTCGAGCAAATAACCGACTTTATATGCAAAAATGCCAAAAAAGGTGATTTGGTAATAACTCTCGGAGGCGGAAATGTTTACAAGTGTGCAAACATGATAAAGGAATCTCTTGAAAATACCTGATATCCGAATTTTTTCCGATTATTTAAAATATCCTTTCCCAAATTAAATATTGTGATGTATTTTTTTGAAAAATATATTATAATTAAATAGCGAATTCAATTAAGAAAGGAATTTAATTATATGGCCGTATCATTTGAAAAAAGCAATACAAAAATAAATCTTATGAAAGCTTTTGCCGGTGAAAGTCAAGCACGTAACAGATATACTATGGCTGCTTCTCAAGCAAAAAAAGAAGGACTCAACATAGTTGAAAAAGTCTTTACATTTACCGCAAATCAAGAAAAAGAACACGCTAAACTTTTTTATCAAAAGCTCTCCCCTGTTTACGGAACAAACATCAACATTGAAGGTGGATTTCCGGTTGATATTTACAATAATTCTTTAGATTTACTTAAATGCGCTCGCAATAATGAATACGAAGAATACAACGATGTTTACAGATCTTTTTCCGAAGAAGCCCGCAGTGAAGGTTTCCATGACATAGCTGCGCTTTTCAGTCAAGTAGCAGATATAGAAAAAGTTCACGCAGAAAGATTCGAAAAATTTATCGATCTCATTGAAAACGGAGAATTATTTGAATCAAGCAAAGAAGAACGTTGGATTTGTTTAAACTGCGGCTACATATACACATCAAAATCGGCTTTGGAAAATTGCCCTGTGTGCAATCATTCAAAAGGTTATCAAATGCGTCATGACTGGGTACTGATTTAGTACATTCCACTTACGCAGGATATAAATATAAAAAACAATAAGAAAGAAGATGTTTTAAATGTCAATCGAAAGAACTTACATTATGCTTAAACCTGACTGTGTAAAAAGAAAATTAATGGGTAAAGTTATTTCAAGAATAGAAAAAAAAGGTTATAAGATTTCAAACATCAAAATGATGAATTTGGATGAAAAAATTTTACGTGAACACTATGCGCATATAGCAGATCGTCCGTTTTTCCCAAATATTGTAGAATACATGACATCAGGTCCTATAGTAGGAATGATTGTAGAGGGCGAAAACGTAGTAAAAGGTATGCGTATACTTATGGGTGCAACCAAATTTGAAGAAGCAACCGCAGGAACAATAAGAGGAGATTTCGCTATGAGCACCGGAGAAAATATTATTCACGGTTCAGATTCATGCGAAAATGGTGAGATAGAAATAAATAGATTTTTTGGAGAAAACGCTTAATCTGAATTTTTATTTTTAATACTGTAAAAAATCAAAGCTCGGGAAATATTCCTGAGCCTTTTTAATTTTCTTTATTAAATTATCTCTATTTATAAAATAACTTTATTTCATCTTCCGTTAAATCTCTCCACTTTCCGGGAGCTAACATACCGAGTTTTAGTACTCCTATAGAAATCCGTTTAAGACGTGCAACTTCCAATCCTACGGATTCACACATTTTTCTTATCTGCCTGTTTCTTCCCTCTTTAATGGAAATTTCTAACACCACACGATTTTTTTCTTGCACAAGCACATTTACTCGAGCAGGTTCGGTTGGTTTTCCATCTATTTCCATACCTGTACAAAGATTAGTTAACTGTTCTTCAGTCAGTTTCGGACGAACAGTAACTCTATATGTCTTCCAAATATTTTTAGACGGATGAATTAAATTATTGGCAAAATTACCATCATTCGTCATTATGAGCAAACCCTCGGAATCTTTATCCAATCTGCCTGCAGGATAAACTCTCTCTGAAATATCAGAAACTAAATCCGCAACGCATTTTCTCCCTCTTTCATCACTCATTGTAGTAACAAATCCACGTGGTTTGTTGAGCATTATGTAACGATATGACATATTTTTATTTCTCAAAATTTTATCATCAATTGTAACAGTATCTTTCTTCGGATTTACTCTGTCACCTAATTTTGCTATCTTTCCGTTGATTTTCACCCGGCCGTCCTGTATAAAGAGTTCGGACTTTCTCCTCGATGCAATCGCACATTGTGATAAATATTTCTGTAACACAACAGATTCTTCTGAACTGCTTTTATTTTTTAAATTCCTTAACAAGCTTTATCCCCACCTCAAGTTTATAAATTATCTCATACCGAATAACCTTCTGAAAAATTCACCTATACTCCCCCAAAAATTCTTTTTACATACCACCGGTTTTTTTATTTCAGTGTTGGAAATTATTTGATTTTCTCCGATTACTCTTCCCTCTAAGAAGTATACCACTTTTCCCACTATTTGTCCTTTTTCTATCGGTGATTTTACTGAATTAACCAACTCTACTTTACGTTCGACTTTATTTTCGTCACCTTTTTTAAAACTTTTTGAAAATTCCGATATTCCGACAGCTTCTATATTTTCCGAAGTCTTCCCTTCAAGAGGTATCGAAACTTTAAAATTTCTGTCATTAAACGTTTTTGAAACAGTGTTTTCAAATCCAAAATTATAAAGTTTTATATGATCATCCCAATCATTGGGAGCATTAAGCGTTACACAAATCAATTTTACTCCATTTTTCTGTGCGCACGATACCAGACATCTTCCTGCAGCTTTTGTAAAACCGGTTTTAACTCCTATACATCCTTCATAAAGTCTAAGAAGTTTATTATGATTTCTTATGTTCACAACTTTAGCCGGATTTACAAATTTAACTTGCATACTTTTTTGAGAAGCAATCTTAGCAAAATCTTCATTCTCCATTGCATATGCTCCTAAAAAAGCCATATCTTTTGCCGTTGAATGATGATTATCTTTGTCAAGTCCTGACGGAGTAGAAAATTTAGTATCTTTCATACCTATTAGTTTTGCTTTTTCAGACATCAAACTTATAAAATTCGCTGTGTTCCCACCTACAGCAATTGCCGCAGCATTTGCTGAATCATTTCCCGAACACAAAAGCATACCTTTGGCAAGAGCATCTAAATTAACTATATCTCCGGGCATCAATCCCATTGAAGTTCCCTCAACTCGAACCATTTCGTCTGTTATTTCTACCTCTTTATTACCGCATGCCTGCATATGTTCCAAAGTCAACAATGCTGTCATTATTTTAGTAGTGCTAGCCATTGGAAGTGGCTGAGTTTCATTTTTTGACCACAATACACTCCCAGAATCGGCACAAATTAAAATTGCAGATTTAGCCGAAACATCAAGATCAACAGCCAAAACCATATCACAGTTCAATAACATTCCTACAATAAAACAAACAAATAAATACACTAATCTCTTTAATCTTAACATCAATCGAGCAAAAAACTGCTCACTTCACCTCACACATAAAAATACATATAAAATCATATGCGGTAAATCTTAAAAAAAGGAGAAAATTTTTTACAAACTGTAATTTTTTTGAATTAAAACCTTAACCTTCGCCAATAATAAAAAATATATCTGGAAATTATTGGCGGAGGACGAAATAATGTCTTACGGAAAAGTTAAAATCTGTGGTATAAACACATCAGGATTAAAAACATTACCCGAAAAAGAAAAAATTCGTTTATTAAAACTTGCCCAAAGCGGAGATAAAAAAGCAAGAGAAGAACTTATAAATGGAAATTTGCGACTTATTTTAAGCGTCATTCAAAGATTTTCAGGCAGAGGAGAAACTTTTGACGATTTATTTCAAGTAGGATGTATAGGACTTATAAAATCAATAGATAATTTTGATATATCTCAAAACGTAAGATTTTCCACTTATGCTGTTCCTATGATAATAGGAGAAATTCGTCGACATCTCAGAGATAACAATTCCATAAGAGTAAGCCGCTCCATGCGAGATACCGCATACCGTGCTATGCAAATAAAAGAACAAATGCTTACAAGTAAAAATAAAGAACCTTCTATTGAAGAAATTGCTCAGGAAATGGGTGTTTCAAAGGAAACAGTAGTTCTTTCGCTTGAGTCTGTGGTTGAACCAGTGTCTCTTAACGAACCAGTTTTTTCTGACGGAGAAGGTGATACAGTTTATATAATGGACCAAATTGGAAATAACGACGGTGATTCAAATTGGCTGGATGAAATATTTATAAAACAAGCCGTAAAAAAACTTAGCATGCGAGAAAAAAATATTTTATCCTTACGATTTTTGAAAGGCAAAACTCAAACAGAAGTTGCAAAAAAAATTGGCATAAGTCAAGCTCAAGTATCTCGATTAGAAAAAACCGCAATGAAAAAAATAAAAGAAAAATAAAAACCACCGAAAATTCGGTGGAATTTCAAATTATGATTTTATATAGATATTGTATCTATCAGAAAGTTCCTTAAGAAAATGTTTTTCTATTTCTTCGATTTTTTCCGAAGTAAGAGTCGTATCTTTACTGCAATAGTTAACTTCATAAAGTACAGCATGTTCTTCACTGGAAAAATTCTTATCACTATATACATCCTGCACGGTAACACTACGTACTACTTCATCGGAAGAAGTTATAATATCTGCAATGCTGTGCGATTTAATATCTTTCTTTTGAACTAAATTATAAAGACGTTTTATTGGAGGATACTTAGATTCAAATTTAATCTTTTTTATTTTTTCCGAAATACCTCTTAAATAAAATTCACAATAGAAAATTTTATCTTTTATAAGTTTTAAATTATTTACTTTCCTTAGTTTTTCTTTATTTATTTCGCCAATAAAACCTATACGTTTTCCATTCACAACTATATCGTAACTCGAACCGTCTCTACAGAATTTTAAAGCATTTTCTTTTAGCTCAAATTCTTGGCCGAACTCATCAAAAATAACCTTAAGAATACTTAACAAATCATAATACGTATATTTTATATCTTTATCGCAACCAAAACCACGAGGAATTCTTATCCCTGACATCATAAAAGCACAAGTATCTTTTTCTTCACAACCAGTATCGTATTCATTATTTCTAAAGTAAACTCTTCCTAATTCAAAAATCCCGAGGTTACTGTTTCCGACTGAATAATTATAAGCTAAACAGCTTAAAAGGGAATAAACCATCGTTGGACGCATAAGAGCATAAGCAGAAGCAATAGGATTTTTAAGAATTACATCAGAATACAAAGATTCCCCTTTGCTTATTCCCAACAATTGCATAGAATCTTGCGGAATAAACGAATAATTAATTGTCTCATTAAACCCTAATCCTGTTAAAATACGTCTCAGAACATCAAATTTATCCCATATTTCATTCTTATTATACTGAGTTTGAATAGTTGGCATTACGGGTTTAATATTATCGTATCCGTAAATTCGAGCAACTTCTTCAATGATATCCACTTCTTGTTTGACGTCTAACCTATAAGTGGGGATTTGTACTTTTATAATACTCTCTGATTCAGGAAAGCACTTAAAATTATATCTTTCCAAACATTCTATTATCTGCTGTGAATCAAGATTAATTCCGAGCAAATCATTGTTATGTTTCACATTTAAATCTAAAAAATCATCTTTGCGTCCCAAAGGATAAAAATCAAAAGCATTATCTTCTATTTTTCCACCACAAATATCAGTAATCATTTCAGCACATTTAAAAAGAACATCGAAAGAAGATTTTGAATTCACTCCCCTTTCAAAACGAAAAGACGATGGCGTGGAAATTTTAAGTCTTCTTGAAGTAAGTCTAACACTTACCTCGTCAAATACAGCAGATTCCAAAATTACATTTCTTGTTTCTTTGGAAACCGATGAACAATCAGTTCCTATAATTCCGGCGACACATTTTACTTCATTATTTTCAGAAATAACAATATCTCCCGATTTTAATTTTGCCTGCTCTCCCGAAAACGTAGTTATAGTCTGATCAGATTTAATTTTATCAACCGTCAATTCTTTTTTTGTTAATTTATCAAAATCGTAACAATGCATTGGTTGCCCCAAGTCAAGCATAACATAATTGCATATGTCAACAACTGCATTTACGGAATTTATACCCATGACGGACAGGCGACGGGAAATACATTCCGGAGTTTTAACCGAAGAATCTACATTACTTAGCTTCACAGCACAAAATCTTTTACAAACATCTTTATTTACATTAACTTTTAATGGAAACAAATCATTATTCGCAGTGACCGAAGTTTTTGGAATTGAAGGAATGTCAAGTCCGTCAAAGGCTTTTATTTCTCGAGCTATTCCAATATGAGAAAGCATATCAGGTCTGTTTGCTTTAACTTCAATCGCAGTAATTATGTCACCGTCTACTTCCTGACTTCCTTGAAATTCAAATCCCTGAAGTCTAAGTTTTTTTATAATTTCATCAAAGGAAATTTCTTTTCCGCAATAATCTCTGAGCCAATTCAATGAAAATTTAAACATCGTATTCCTCCTCCCCTATATTTGTTTCCAAAGACTTATATCATTTTCATAAAGTTTCCTAATTTCACCAAGTCCATAGTAAAGTAAAGCAAGTCTATTAAGACCAAGGCCAAAAGCAAATCCAGTATATTTTTTACTGTCATACCCCACACCTTCCAAAACATTGGGATGAACCATACCCGAACCCAAAACCGTTATCCAACCTGAATAACCACATGTCCTGCAACCTTTTCCTCCGCATTGAGTACATGACATATCTATAGCCGCACTCGGTTCAGTATAAGGGTAGTATGTGGGTCTGAAACGTACTGCTGTTTCCTCACCGAAAACCTCTTTCAAAAATCTTATAAGGACAGCTTTAAGATTGGCAAATGAAATTTTTTCCGCTACCATAAGTCCTTCTACTTGATAAAACATAGGTGTATGTTGAGGATCAATATCATCGACACGATATACGGTACCCGGAGATATAACTTGTATAGGTGGTTGAAATTTTTCCATAGTTCTTATTTGAACTGATGAAGTATGAGACCTAAGCAAAACATTAGGAGCCGAAACATAAAATGTATCTTGCATATCTCTGGCGGGATGATGCGACGGAAGATTAAGCATTTCAAAATTATATTTATCAAGCTCTATCTCCGGGCCCTGCACAACAGAAAATCCCATTCCAATAAATACTTTCTCAATTTTTTTATAAAGTTTTATCAGAGGATGCCCGCTTCCAAGCCGAATACTGTTCTTAAATACAGTAACATCATATTCGGAAGTCTTTTCGTTACTCTTAAATTTTTCCAGAGCACTGTTTATAACTTCTTCGCAATTCTTTTTAAAATCATTTATTATTTTGCCGAATTGCTTCTTTTCTTCAAGATTTTCAACATTCTTCAACTCTGAATAAAGAACTTTTACGTATTTTTTCAAATACTCATCCTTAAGCTGATTTACTTCTTTTATACTGTTTGAAGAATTTAGTCCGTTTTTAAGCTTTAAAATTTTATCACTTATCTCCGATTCCAAATTAATATTCAATGTGATTACCCCCACACTACTTTTATAATTATCAAATGACTTGCATAGCCTTTTTTAATTCTTCCGACTTATCTGTTTTTTCCCATCCGACGTTAAGGTCTTCACGACCCATCTGTCCGTATGATGCTAATGGGAAATATATCGGAGCTCTAAGATTAAATTTTTCAATTATCGCACACGGTCGCAGATCAAAAACTTCATTTACCGCACGTGACAGTGTTTCTTCGGAAAATTGAGAAGTTCCAAATGTATCAACACGTACTGACACCGGACGAGATACCCCTATCGCATATGCAAGCTGAATTTCACATTTTTTTGCTAATCCCGCAGCAACTATATTCTTAGCTATATATCTGGCTGCATAAGCTCCCGATCTATCCACTTTTGTTGCATCTTTTCCTGAAAATGCTCCTCCTCCGTGTCGAGAATATCCTCCATATGTATCTACAATTATTTTTCTACCTGTAAGACCACTGTCGCCCGCAGGACCTCCTATTACAAATCTTCCCGTAGGATTTATAAGTATCCTTGTGTTATTGTCCATCATTTCAGAAGGTATAATTGGCACGATAACATTTTTAACTATATCGCCGTAAATTTTCTCAGAACTTATTTCTTCGGAATGTTGAGCAGAAACTACAACAGTATCAACTCTTACAGGTTTATCATTTTCATATTCTACAGTGACCTGCGTTTTCCCATCCGGTCTCAAATATTCTAAAATACCCTGTTTTCTTACAAACGACAATCTTTTTGTAAGCTTGTGTGCAAGTGATATGGGCAAAGGCATCAATTCAGGAGTTTCATCACACGCAAAACCAAACATAAGGCCTTGGTCTCCTGCTCCTATTTCATCTTCAGCATCTGAATTACCGTTCTTTTCTTCGAGAGAATGTTTTACTCCCATTGCTATGTCAGGTGATTGAGCATTAATTGAAGTTATTACCCCGCAAGTATCACCGTTAAAACCATAAAGTGAATTATTATACCCTACTTCATTGATAACCTTGCGTACTTCCTTATCAATATCTATGTAACAGTCAGTAGTAATTTCTCCCATAACGTGGATAAGCCCTGTACATGCAGTAACCTCGCATGCTACATGAGCTCGTGGGTCTTGTTTTAAAATGGCATCTAAAATAGAATCAGAAATTTGGTCACACAATTTATCCGGATGGCCTTCAGTAACCGATTCTGATGTAAATAATTTCTTGGACATGCACAGTAGCTCCGTTCTTAAATTTTATAAAAATAACTTTATCATATAATTATAATTTTAAATCATTTCATATTTAACGTCAACAAAGTCTTAATCATTAAATTTTAAACAAATTAAATCACAAAAATATTATTAAAATAGGTCGACTTTTTAGTACATATTATATAATATTAGTTACATAATCAATTTATTTTTATTGATTATATATTTTCTCAAAATAGGAGTGATTTAAAATGCCAAAAGAACTTTTAAAATTAAACCATGATGAGCTTGAATCAATTTCAGGCGGAAAAATTTATTATATGATTAAATTCGGGGAAAACGCTGAAATACTTGATGAAACCGGTAAAACACTATCCAAATTTCCCGATGAAAACAAAGCAAAAGAATTTTTTGAATCGAAACATAAAAATGATGAGTTAAAATTAATAAGACTTAGCGAATACCTGCGTTTGAAAGGAGTCAAATTTCCAGAAGTTAAACATTCACCAACTTCACCAATACGTTTCCGAGAACCATTACAAAAAAATTAATTAACAGCTATTAAAAATACAAATTATTAAGTTCATAGTCTTAGGATTATGAACTTTTTATTTATAAAAAAATCTACTCACCGTTAAGTGAGTAGACTCCTTAAAAACTTATATCCAGATATTAGCCGAGAATTTCGGTTACAACACCTGAACCTACTGTACGTCCGCCTTCACGGATCGCGAAACGAAGTCCTTCTTCGATTGCGATAGGTGTAATGAGTTCAACATCCATTACAACATTGTCGCCAGGCATGCACATTTCTGTTCCTTCAGGAAGTTTAATTACGCCGGTAACGTCAGTTGTTCTGAAATAGAACTGAGGACGATAGTTGTTAAAGAACGGTGTATGACGTCCACCTTCATCTTTGGTCAATACATATACTTGACCTCTGAATTTAGTGTGAGGATTAATTGTTCCCGGTTTAGCAAGAACTTGACCACGTTGAATTTCTTCTCTTTGTACACCACGGAGAAGTACGCCTACGTTATCTCCTGCTTCAGCGTAATCGAGGAGTTTTCTGAACATTTCAATACCGGTTACCACAACTTTTCTGCGTTCTTCGGTAAGTCCTACGAGTTCAACTTCTTCGTTCATTTTGAGTTGTCCACGTTCTACTCTACCTGTAGCAACTGTTCCACGTCCTGTAATTGTAAATACATCTTCAACAGGCATTAAGAACGGTTGATCTGCTTTTCTTTCAGGTGTCGGAACAAATTCGTCAACAGCTTTCATGAGATCGAGAATGCATTTATATTCAGGTGCATTAGGATCTTTTGAGGTTGATTCAAGAACTTTAAGAGCTGAACCTTTAATAATCGGAGTGTCATCTCCCGGGAAACCATACTCATTCAAGAGGTCACGGATTTCCATTTCAACGAGGTCGAGCAATTCTTCATCGTCTACTTGGTCAACTTTATTCATGAATACTACGATGCTCGGAACGCCTACCTGACGTGCAAGTAAGATGTGTTCACGAGTTTGAGGCATAGGACCGTCTGCTGCAGATACTACGAGAATAGCTCCGTCCATCTGTGCAGCACCGGTGATCATGTTTTTAACATAGTCAGCGTGACCTGGGCAGTCAACATGTGCATAGTGACGTTTTTCTGTTTGATACTCAACGTGTGCGGTATTTATTGTAATTCCGCGTTCTCTTTCTTCAGGTGCCTTATCAATGTTGGCATAATCTACAAATTCAGCATCGCCTTCGAGATTAAGAACTTTTGTGATAGCAGCCGTAAGAGTTGTTTTACCATGGTCAACGTGACCGATAGTACCAATGTTTACGTGTGGCTTACTTCTTTCAAATTTTGCTTTTGCCATTATAGTTTTCCTCCCTTAATTATTTGAATAAATGTTTTCACAGACAGATAGGATTCTACCAGTTATGAAACTGAAAATCAACTAAATATTACCTACAAATTTCAGATTAAAAATAATTTGTATTTTTTATACTTTAATTTTTATCCAACCGTAAATAATTTTACCTGTTTTTTCTCCTTTAACTTTTCACGATCTTGGTAAAGATGTCCGTAACCCGATTAAATAACGTTTCACTGTTATTTAAAAGTTTTTGTTACCACTTAGTGCAAAAATACAATCTTCTTGCAGTTTTATCTATGAATACAAAGAGTACCCTACATCACTCAAAAACAATTTACAAAAATGCAGTCTTTAAATGAAAATTTCGAGAAATTTTTACAGGACACTGCATTTGTTTCACAATACAAAAGATATCTTTCCAAAAAATTACTGATTAGTCTTTTTTCCTACCTGCAATGATCTGTTCTGAAACTGATTTCGGAACTTCTGCATAATGACTCGGTTCCATGGTGTATTGACCTCTTCCTTGAGTTCTGGAACGCATATCTGTTGCATATCCAAACATCTCGGAAAGCGGAACTTGAGCATTAATTCTCTGAGCTCCTGACATAGCTTCCATTCCCTGAATCATTCCACGACGAGAGTTTATATCTCCGATTACGTCGCCCATATACTCTTCAGGAACTATTACGCTGACCTTCATTATAGGTTCGAGGAGAACCGGATCAGCTTTCTTCATAGCAGATTTAAACGCCATTGAACCGGCAATTTTAAATGCCATTTCCGAAGAGTCAACTTCGTGGTAAGAACCGTCATAAAGAGTTACCTTTACGTCAACAACATTATATCCGGCCAACACTCCGGAAAGCATAGCACCTTGGATACCGCTGTCAACAGCAGGAATGTATTCTTTAGGAATGGCTCCCCCGACGATTTCGTTAACAAATTCATAACCTTTTGTCGGATTGGGTTCAACTCTGATTTTAACATGTCCATATTGACCACGTCCGCCTGACTGACGAGCATATTTTTCCTCGACATCAGCACTCTTACGGATTGTTTCTTTATAAGCAACTTGCGGATTACCTACTGTAGCCTCTACCTTAAACTCACGCAAAAGTCTGTCAACAATAATTTCAAGGTGAAGTTCACCCATACCGGCAATAATGGTTTGACCGGTTTCTTCATCGGTATAAGCTTTGAACGTCGGATCTTCTTCTGCAAGTTTTGCAAGTCCTAATCCCATTTTTTCTTGTCCAGCTTTTGTTTTGGGTTCAATAGCAACCCTTATAACAGGTTCTGGGAATTCCATAGACTCAAGAATTATAGGATGTTTTTGATCGCAAAGTGTATCACCTGTGGTGGTATTTTTAAGACCAACCGCAGCAGCAATATCTCCTGCATAAACTTTCTCAATATCTTGTCTGTGATTAGAATGCATTTGCAGAATACGTCCCAATCTCTCATTGTTATCCTTAGTCGAGTTATAAACAGTAGAACCAGCCTCTATTGTACCCGAATATACTCTGAAGAAACAGAGTTTTCCTACAAACGGATCGGTGGCTATCTTAAATGCCAAAGCTGCAAACGGTTCTTCGTCTGATGAAGGACGTTCTTCTTCCTCTTCAGTTTCGGGGTTAGTTCCCTTAATAGCCGGAACATCCGTCGGTGAGGGCATATAGTCAACAATAGCGTCAAGGAGTTTTTGAACACCCTTGTTTTTGTAAGAAGTACCACAAGTTACAGGTACCATAGTGTTATTAATGGTAGATTTTCTTATGCACTTCTTAATTTCTTCTATTGTGATTTCTTCACCTTCGAGATATTTTTCCATTATATCTTCGTCAACTTCAGCAATGTGCTCAAGCATGTCCGCATGATATTTTTCAGCTAATTCCTTCATATCCTCGGGAATTTCTTCTACACGAATATCTTTTCCAAGGTCATCATAGTAGATATATGCTTTCATTTCAAGCAAGTCAATGATTCCCTTGAAAGTATCTTCCGAACCAATCGGAAGCTGAATCGGAACTGCATTACATTTAAGGCGTTCTTTCATCATCTTTACGACATTATAGAAATCTGCTCCCATAATATCCATCTTATTTACGTAAGCCATTCTCGGAACACCATATTTATCAGCTTGACGCCATACTGTTTCCGATTGAGGCTCTACTCCGCCTTTTGCGCAAAGAACTGTTACGGAACCATCCAGAACTCTCAAAGAACGTTCCACTTCTACCGTAAAATCAACGTGACCAGGAGTATCGATTATATTTATACGATGATTTTTCCAAAAGCACGTCGTAGCAGCCGAAGTTATGGTTATACCACGTTCTTGTTCTTGAACCATCCAGTCCATCGTAGCCGCACCGTCGTGTGTTTCACCAATTTTATGATTTATACCGGTATAAAACAAAATACGTTCGGTTGTAGTGGTTTTTCCCGCATCAATATGAGCCATAATACCTATATTACGAGTCATATCGAGCGATACTTTTCTTGGCATAATATCCTCCTTTTCAATTTATTTATTAATCAACTTGTATCGGGGCGACAAAATAAAAATGTAATTCTAAAAAATCACCATTAAATAATTTATCTCGCCTGCCCCTAAAATTCGAAAATAAATACTACCAGCGATAGTGTGCGAAAGCCTTATTCGCTTCAGCCATTTTATGAGTATCTTCACGTTTTTTGACTGCTGCTCCAGTACTATTTACAGCATCCAAAATTTCACCTGATAGTCTTTCTACCATTGTTTTTTCTGAACGAAGTCTGGAATAATTGGTAAGCCATCTAAGTCCGAGAGTTTGTCTTCTGTCTGCTCTCACTTCTATCGGAACTTGATAAGTTGCACCGCCTACTCTCCTTGCTTTAACTTCGAGGTTAGGCATAATGTTTTCCATAGCTTCTTCGAAAACTTCCAAAGGTTCTCTGCCTGTTTTTGTGCGGACTATATCAAAAGCTTTGTAGACTATTCTTTGAGCTACTCCTCTTTTTCCGTCCACCATAATATTGTTAATAAGACGAGTTACAAGCTTAGAGTTATAAAGCGGATCTTGTAAAACATCACGTTTTGGGACTGCACCTCTTCTTGGCACGTGTCTTCCCTCCTTCACAAAAATGATATCATAGGTACTCGAAAGTAATTTAGCTTCCGTTTGCCAACACAGAGGTGTATGTTATATAAAAACACTTCTGCATTGTACTAAATGCAAAGCTGTATTAGTTTCTTTTTAGCCTTATTTTTTGACCGCACCTGCTTTAGGACGTTTTGCGCCGTATTTGGAACGAGCTTGCATACGTTTTGCAACGCCTTGGGCATCAAGGGTACCTCTTATAATGTGATAACGCACACCGGGCAAGTCCTTTACACGTCCTCCACGAATCAAAACAACGCTATGTTCCTGCAGATTATGTCCGATTCCGGGAATGTACGAAGTAACTTCGAATCCATTCGATAAACGAACCCTAGCAATCTTTCTAAGAGCCGAGTTAGGCTTTTTTGGAGTTGCGGTCTTTACGGCTGTGCAAACTCCTCTTTTTTGCGGTGAAGTCTGATCTATAGCTTCACGCTTTTTAGAGTTCCATCCTTTTAAAAGAGCCGGAGCTTTAGCCTTTTTTTCGTGACTTTTTCTTCCCATACGGACCAATTGGTTAAATGTTGGCATACTACACCTCCTTAAATACATTAAATCGCTGCACAATTCCTCATGCAACGATTAATTTTACCATTTTTAAGATTATGTTGTCAAGAAAATATAAAAATAATTTACTAATTCAGGTAAGAAAAAATTTTTTAATTTAACAATATACTACGCTTAAAGAATTAAGAATAATTTCAAATTTATTAACAAATCAATTACATATCAAAACTAAAAAATCGAATCGAACTTAAATTTTGTTAAGTTAAATAAATCAACTACATACCTTATCTTTTTTGGTAGCAACACTTTTCTTCAGTTTATCAAAAAGTGAAATTCATCATCCATATTCTTCACGAGAAACAACGGGTAGTGCAGAAGAAGCATCTTCACCCGTTACTTTGGAAAAAATTTCATCTAAATCAATAGTTCTCTTTTCAGATCCACCCGTCAAGATTAGTGCATGTCCACAGTCTTCAGTTATGATCTTTTCTTCCGTCTCTGGTAATTCAGTAATATTCTTACTTGAATAAGCATTCCTACCATATTATTACATTTAAGCCCATGTTCTAACTGCTTCTGAAGATTTCTGAAATTTAGTTTCTCCTTCAGGTGCCACAAATCCACACCCCTTTCCAGTCTTCGGGTCCAAATAGACTAAACAAACGTCCTTAGGAGGTTTTTCACACGTGCTAACATCTTCAAATACTACGAAACACTCCTTTATTTTTGAGTGATAAAAATTGCAGCAACTTTCTATAGTGAAAATATATGGAAATTCACGTGGTGCTTTCACAGCGGTAGAAATATCCATTACAAATTTTTTCCCATCCACTATGAAAACATCAACCATGTGACTACGACCACTACCTAATTTCAGTACCAGTGGGTAAATTTCCACACGCTCTCCTACTTTTTTAGATTTTTCTAAGAATTCATAAATAACTCTGTGAGCAAATGTTCTGCAAATTCCTTTACCAGCCCTCCTTACATTGCGACTAGTATCAAGTTTATATAACTCACATAAAGATTTGCAGTCTTTCCCTAATTCTTCAAGTCTTTTTCCTGCAGCTTCACTGTACTTCAGTTTTTGTTTCATTAAATTTCCATAAATTTCAAAAGCATGTCTTACCCAAGGTTTCTCAAGATCTTCTTCAGTAATACCCGTATCACTTTGATGACGCAAAGCTTGTAACGCCAATGGGTTACTCCATGCACTTCCTCTCGGCGCACTGGCAACTGCTGCGGCAGGCGAAGGATCCATGGCAACAGCACCAAAATTTCCCATAAAAGAACTTACTGAAGCCACAGAAAGAATTAAAGCTAAACATTTTTTACTTTTTTTAATCATGATTAAACTCCTTTTTATATTATTTTAATTTGATTATATCATATTAGCAAACAAATGCAAACTATTTATTAATATAAATTTAAAAATAAATATAAAATCTAATTAAGAATAGAGCAATGTAATGATTACTTATTTAGTCATCATGTTTTTATTTTTTGTTACAGTATAAATTGCAAAATGCCAGGCCATAAATGTAATAACTTGTTTAATCTGAAAATAAGTATTAAAATATATAACAATAAATCAAAATAAAAAAACAGAGTTTATTAACATATGGGGTGTGAAATATTTGGCAAAAGGAACTACCGTAAGAATGTGGCGAAGGTCATTAGTAGTACTTGGATTTTTAGTATTTTTTTGTTTCGCCGTTCTAATAATACGATTGGTAAATTTACAACTTTTTCAAGGCGAATATCTTCAACAAATGGCTTCTACTCAGCAAATGGCCGATACCAAAATAAATGCCCAGCGTGGAACTATTTACGACCGCAATATGAAACCTCTCGCTCAAAGTGCTACAGTTTGGACAGTTGTACTCGAGCCTGCTTACATAAATACGGAAGAAAAAAAAGAAACAATTTGCCAGGGTATGCACGAAATTTTAGACATAGACAAAAACAAACTTATGGAGCTTGCCGGAAAGAGGTCATGTTACACCATAATAAAGAAAAAAGTAGAAAGCGATGTAAAAGATAAAATAATAGAATTTAAAAAAAATCATAAAATTGACAGCGGGATACGTCTGATAGAGGACTACAAACGTTACTATCCATGCGGAAGTTTTGCCGCCCCGGTAATAGGTTTCACAGGTGCGGACAGTCAAGGTCTTGCAGGAATAGAAGCTTACTACGACAAAACTTTAAAAGGTGAACCTGGAAGAATTTTAACCGCAAAAAATGCGATAGGTACCGAAATGCCATTTGACTATGAACAAATGATATCTCCGAAACCGGGAAAAAGTCTTAAACTTTGCATAGATGAAACTATCCAGCATTTTATGGAAAAAAACCTCGAAGAAGGCGTAATAAACAACAAAGTAAAAAACAGAGCCGCTGCAATAGCAATGGATGTTAAAACGGGTGAAATTCTTGGTATGGCTGTTAAAGGAGATTTCGATCCAAATGAACCTTTTAAGATCGCCGACCCCGAAGAACAAGCTCATATCGATTCTTTACCCGAGGAAGAAAGAGCAAAAGCCAAAAGCGAAGCTCTTAGCAAACAGTGGCGCAACAAAGCAGTCAGTGACACTTATTATCCAGGATCAGTATTTAAAATGGTAACTGCTTCTATGGGCCTCGAACTTGACGTAGTAAATGAACAATCTACATTCAACTGCAACGGCTCTATTAAAGCGTGCGAAGGTGGTCAAACGATACGTTGTCACAAACGAAGTGGACACGGAACTCAAAATTTAGTCGAAGCATTGTGCCATTCTTGCAATCCTGCCTTTATTACAATCGGTCAAAAAATAGGAGTGGAACATTTCTTCAATTTCTACAAAGCTTTCGGTTTCCACAACAAAACAAATATAGACCTACCCGGAGAATCCGAAGACATATTCTTTAACAAAGACGGATCTATGAGTCTCACCGATTTGGCTGTTGCATCAATGGGTCAAAATTTCGGTATAACTCCGATTCAAATGATTACCGCAGCGGCGACTATTGCCAACGGCGGAAATGTCGTTCAACCACATATGGTAAAAGAAATACTTGACAGTGACGGCAATATCGTAAAAACCGTAGAACCTATAGTAAAAAGAAAGGCAATTTCAGAAAAAACCGCAAAAAGAGTTACTGCAATGCTACACGAAAACGCAGTAAGCGGAGCTGCAAAAAATGCGTATGTTCCGGGATATCGAGTGGCAGGAAAAACAGGTACTTCCGAAAAAATAGGATTAAGTACCCCGGGAGAAAAGGATTACATCTCCTCTTTTTGCGGATTTGCTCCCGCAGATGACCCCAAAATAGCAATGCTTGTATTTTTCGATACCCCAAAAGGCGATTATTATTACGGAAACGCAGTTGCTGCACCGGTCTTCGCAAAAGCAATGCAAGATATTCTTCCTTACATGGGAATTGAAAAAATTTATACCGAAGAAGAACTTAAAACACTGGATGCAAAAGCTCCTGATCTTGTGGGAAAATCCGTTAATGATGCCAAAGCAGCGGCTATAAACGAATCTCTTAAACCTGTCGTAATAGGCAGCGGAGAAACTGTAATTTCACAGCTCCCCGAATCGTCTGCACAAATTCCAAAAGACGGAACTATAGTACTTTACACTGATAACGAAAGCAAATCATCCACTGTAAAAGTTCCAAAATTAATAGGTCTTTCGGTATTTGAGGTAAATAAAGCGGTGGTTTCTGCGAATCTTAATATTAAGCTTTCGGGAACAAATTTAACAGATTCATATGTCGTAGCGGCAACGCAAAGCATTCCCGAAAGAACCGAAGTTCCTCCCGGAACAACTGTAACGGTAGGATTTATTCACAAAGAAAAAACAACTGCATAATAAACAACTCACAACAGTGCAGTTCAGGAACACATAATAAAATGGAGGGAATTAACTTTTGAATACTTACGGAATATCTGCCATAACCACAATACTTTTATCCTTTTTAATAACCATAATCTTAGGTAAATTTTTGATACCATTTCTTCACAAATTAAAATACGGTCAAACAATTTTGGAAATAGGACCTTCTTGGCACAAAAACAAACAGGGTACTCCTACAATGGGCGGTATAATGTTTATAGTGGGAACCGTCGTTGCTACAGCTGTCGGAGTTGGTATGTACTACTTTGTGTCAATGCAAAATGGTATAAAAGTTTTTGAAACTCCACTTATGATAACGAAAATATTTGCAGGACTTGGAATGGCGGTATCCTACGGCATAGTAGGAATTATGGATGATATGGTAAAAATACGTCATAAGCAAAATGCGGGTCTTACTCCAAAACAAAAATTAATTTTACAATTTGGAATTTTGGGATGTTATTTCCTTGTTCTCCATGTAGTAAACAGCATTTCCGGAGGTTCAGAGCTTACCGTGGTAAACATTCCGTTTTTAGGGAATGTAAATTTGGGAATATTTTATTGGATTATAATGGCACTTATAGTTGTAGGTATAGTAAATGCGGCTAATCTAACCGACGGAGTCGACGGATTAAGTGCTTCAGTTGCTTTTTTCATATCTGTATTTTACATGTTTATTGCAAATATTTCAGGTATGTTCGGAATAAGTTTGGAAGCCGCAGCTTTAGCCGGAGCTTGTTTGGGATTCTTGTTTTGGAACTTTCATCCGGCAAAAGTTTTCATGGGTGATACAGGTTCTTTATTTCTGGGTGGAATGGTGTGTGCTTTGGGATTGGGAACCGGAATGCATGTTCCTATGATAATTTTATCATTTGTTTATATATTTGAAATGTTTTCGGTAATTCTTCAGGTTATGTACTTTAAAGCTACTCATGGAAAACGTTTGTTTAAAATGAGTCCCATCCATCACCACTTTGAAATGTGCGGTTGGAGCGAAACTAAAATATGCGCCGTATTCAGCATAGCAACTATAGTATTGGGAATAATATCTACTCTTATGGTTATCTATGGAATGTAGACATACGAGTCACACACAGGGGGAGGAGAAGTTTTAATGCGTGCCAAACGAGTACGAACACGGCATTCAAGGTCTCATAAAGGTTATGAAATTAACAAAAAAAAACCTGACGAAAAACCCGTTAAAAAGAAAAAAAATTCAAAATTCAGAACAAAAGTTCTATCAAAAGTTAAAACAATCTCTTTAAAATCAGGAATAGATCTTCCGTTTTTATTTCTGGTGCTTACTATAGTAGTAATAGGTCTTGTTATGATGTTTTCAGCAAGTTACCCCAATGCCTATTACCTACACAAAGGCGACAGTTTTTATTTCATAAAAAATCAACTTATATTTGCCGTAGTTGGAATTATTGCCATGTTTTCAATCTCTTACATCGATTATAATGTGTTTCATAAGTGGGCAGTTCCAATATTGGGAATCTCATTCTTTTTGCTTGTAATAGTTTTGGTAATGCCTCCTATTAACGGAGTTCACAGATGGGTACAGTTGGGATCTTTCAGCTTTCAGGCTTCGGAAATAACCAAGTTTGCAATAGTGGTTTCTTTCGCACATTTTATAAATTTAAATTTTAATCGCATGGGAACTTTTAAATACGGTATTCTCCCCTATCTTATAATTTTAGCTCCTACAGTTGTTTTACTGGCATTGGAACCGCATATCTCATGTACTGTAATAGTTGTACTTTTAGCTGCGGGAATGCTATTTATCGGAGGAGTAAAACTCAAGTGGTTCGGAATGGTTCTGGGAGCAATTGCTTCTGCCCTCATCTATCTTGTTGTATTTACGGACAAATTGACCTACGCAAACAACAGAATCTCTGGATGGCTTGATCCCTTTTCACCAGGAGCAGGCGTAGATACATGGCAAACTCGACAAGGATTGTATGCTATAGGTTCAGGTGGTTTGTGGGGATTAGGTTTAGGAAATTCAAGACAAAAATACCTATATATTCCCGAACCTCAAAATGATTTTATTTTTTCGGTTGTTTGCGAAGAACTCGGATTTATTGGAGCGGTAATAATCTTATTGCTTTTTGCTCTGCTTATTTGGCGAGGTATGATTATTGCAATGAAAGCAAAAGATAAATTCGGCTCTCTTTTGGGAATAGGACTTATTGCTCAAGTTGGATTGCAAGTTATACTTAACATAGCTGTTGTTACCAACACAATTCCTAACACAGGTATAAGTCTTCCGTTTTTCAGTTACGGCGGAACATCACTTCTTATGCTTCTGGCTCAAATGGGAATAATACTTTCAATTTCTCGAACTTCGAATATGGAAAAAAGTTAATTGATATGGAGTGGTTATTTTGAAAATAATATTCGTAGGCGGAGGAACTGCAGGACACATAAATCCTGCTCTTGCACTTGCCGATTACGTTAAAGAAAAAGAACCGAACAGTGAAATACTATACGTCGGAGCCAAGGGCGGCATGGAAGAAAAGCTCGTGCCTGAAGCCGGATTTAAATTCAAAGGTATAACCGTTTCGGGATTTGCAAGAAAAATAAATTTTGAATCTGTCAAAAAAAATTTGGTAACCGTAAAAAACATAATTATTTCTACATTTGAATCAAGAAAAATACTTAAAGAATTCAAACCTGATATATGTGTAGGAACAGGAGGATATGTCTGTGGTTCATTTTTAAGAACCGCTCACAGTCTTAATATACCCTTTTTAATACATGATTCAAATTCTTATCCCGGAGTGACAACAAAATTACTCGCAAAAAAAGCATCAAAAGTACTTATTATAAACAAAGAGGCCAAAAAACATTTGCCAACATCCGCAAAAACAGAAATTACGGGAAACCCGATAAGAAAAAAAATACTTATCGCAGACAGAAAAGAATCTTTTAAGTCTCTCGGAATAGAAAACGGACCTGTCATACTTTCTTTTGGGGGAAGTTTGGGCGCAAAAAAAATAAATGATGTCATGGCTCAGGTTATAATCAATCATAAAGATGATTCACCTTACACATACATCCATGGATTTGGCAAAAAAGGACATGATTTTGAAGAAAAATTTAAAGAAAAAGGTATTGACGTTTCGAAAAATCCCAAATACATATTTAAAGAATACATAAAAAATATGCCCGAATGTTTAAGTGCGGCAGATCTGGTAATATGTCGTTCAGGAGCTACAACTTTAAGTGAAATAGAAGCGTCGGCAAAGCCTGCAATACTAATTCCTTCACCAAATGTTGCTGAAAATCATCAATATCACAATGCAATGGCTTTAGTAAATGAAAATGCCGCAAGTATAATCGAAGAAAAGAATTTAACTGCGGAAAAATTATGGAATGAAATAAATCGAATATTAAACTCAAAAGAAAATATTTCTGAGAAATATTCTGAAAATCTTAAAAAAATTGCTATTAATGATGCAAATGAAAGAATTTACAAAATTATTAAAAGCATGACCAAAAAACAGGAGGAAACAAAGTGAACTGTTCAGAAGAAATAAACAGCATGTACAAAATAAAAAGTTGTCCACATCACGGACCTTCACCTATTCCGGAAGAGGGAAAATGGATAAAAGCTTTCGAGATAAAAGATATTTGCGGTTTATCTCATGGAGTGGGAAAGTGTGCTCCGCAACAAGGTGCTTGCAAACTTACTTTAAATGTAAAAAACGGTATAGTAGAGGAAGCTCTCGTGGAGACAATAGGCTGTTCGGGAATGACTCATTCCGCCGCTATGGCCGGAGAAATACTTCCGGGAAAAACTCTTATCGAATGTCTTAACACAGACCTTGTATGCGACGCCATAAATGATGCTATGAAAGAAATATTTTTACAACTTATTTACGGTCGCTCTCAAACAGCTTTTTCCCAAAACGGACTACCTATAGGCGCAAGTCTTGAGGACCTTGGAAAAAACAGATGCTCTCAAGTAAGCACAATAGTATCTACTACCCAAAAAGGTGTAAGATATCTACAAACAGCCGAAGGATATATTTTGAAATTAGCTATTGACGAAAATGACGAAGTAATAGGCTATAAATTTGTAAATACGGGCGCAATGATTAAGAAAATTCAAAACGGAATGTCTGCCGCACAAGCTTTTGAGTCAAGTACGGGAACATACGGACGCTTCGACGAAGCAGTTAAATTTATTAATCCACGTTCCGAATAAAAATATTCATTCTTTATGAAAGGAAAAAATCATGAAAAATACAATTACATTTGAAGGATTTGACAGAAGAATTGACTCAATAAAAAATTGCCTTCAAAAATACAATATATCAGATTTAAACGAAGCTAAAGAAATTTGCAATGAAAAAAATATATTTCCTGATGAAATAGTTAAGTCAATTCAACCTCTGGCTTTCGAAAACGCTGTTTGGGCGTATACGCTCGGATGTGCTATAGCACTTAAAAACAATCCTGATTCGGCACACAAAGCCGCTGAGTATATTGGAGAAGGACTACAAGCTTTTTGTATACCCGGTTCTGTGGCAGATTCCAGACAAGTAGGTATTGGACACGGAAATCTTGCATCACGTCTTTTGCAAGAAAATACAAAATGCTTTGCATTTATAGCAGGTCATGAGTCTTTTGCAGCTGCCGAAGGAGCTATCGGAATAGTGAAATCTGCAAACAAAGCAAGAAAAAAACCTCTAAAAGTTATCTTAAATGGTCTTGGAAAAGATGCAGCTTATATAATCTCTCGAATTAACGGATTTACTTATGTCAGAACTGATTACAATTTTGATACAGGAAAATTAAACATAATATCAGAAACTACTTTTTCAAAAGGTGAACGTTCACAAATCAAATGTTATGGTGCAAATGATGCTCTTGAGGGTCTGGAAATTTTAAAACACGAAAAAACAGACATTTCCATAACAGGAAATTCAACCAATCCTACAAGATTCCAACATATAGTAGCAGGAACATATAAAAAATGGGCTACCGAAAATCACAAAGAATACTTTTCAGTTGCTTCAGGTGGAGGAACCGGACGAACACTTCATCCTGACAATGTAGCAGCAGGACCCGCATCATATGGATTAACTGATTCTATGGGAAGAATGCACGGAGACGCTCAATTCGCAGGTTCTTCTTCTGTGCCGGCACATGTCGATATGATGGGATTTATAGGTATGGGTAACAATCCTATGGTAGGAGCAACTGTATCTTGTGCCGTAAAAGTATATTGTCAAAAATAATTATTAATTAAGAACATATAAATAAAATTAGTATTTATATTTTTGTTTATTATTTAAAATTTAAGTTTATTTTTGCAAATTTATCCATTAATTATTTTTTATAATTTTAATTGTAAATTAATATACTATATGGTAAAATTCTGTCATAAGCTTAGTTGTTGTCATATTTAACAGTAGGTGATACAGTGGGTATTGAAAATTCAGAAAACAAAAAAGCTGAGTTTGTGCTTAGTGACGTGGTTAAGCGAAAAATACTGGATGCGTATAAAATTCCGGAGGACGATAATTTACAGTCAGATAGCAAGTCTGAAAGTTTTGGATCCGTCAAAATTAATTCCGGCAACAACTAAATCTATCAAAGGGAAGGTCTATGACCCTTTCTTTTTTTATGTGTAAAAAATCAATGAAAAATGTACTACTATAGTGGTCATAAGATTTATTCCAAAAAACATATAAATTGACTCTAATGTATAATTTAAAAAATAATATAAAAAGAGCTATGAAACCTATTAATTTCACAGCTCTTTATGATATCAATAAACCATATACACTTAAAGACTAGTACTCCATCCTCTAAAAGTTGTTAATCTATCTCTTACTTCTAAAGCCATCCTATGTAAAGTACCTCTATATTCAAGATTCAAAGATTCAGAATTAATTGCATTTTCAAAAATCGGTTCCAATAATTCCATAGTGTGACGAACAGTCCAGAATGCTTCATCCAAAGACATCCCACTGTCTGAACCGGATAAAAGTTTAGCCATATTTATAAAAATTCTACAGATACCCCGAGTATACACTATATAACGCTCTTCTTTATCATACAATTTTCCTTCAGCGGTCACTGACATTCTTCCTTCCGCCAGATTATAACAATAATACTTACCTCTTTGCAATAAATCCCCCTTTGTATTCCTTAATCTCGACATTTCATTCAAAAGTCTAATTTCTATATGCTCAAGCTCACCTACATTCCCTTTGTTTTCAGATATATCCGCTAAAAATCTAATGTAAAAATTGTCCAAATCAAAACTACGACGACGCAAATCCTCTTCACTTTCCATTGAACTTTCAGAACTCGGAACAGGTGCATTACCATTGTCAGATGCCATTGCAGGTATTGCAGGAAATAAAACTAATACGCTTAATAAAGAACTTAGTAATCTTTTTGAATTCATAATTCATAACCTCTTTCTAATTTTCTTACAACTTTATTATAACATATATTTTTTACCTAATCAAATTTTTTTAATAATTTTTATGGTTTTGTATATTATTAATAATATTCATTAATTTTTTAAATTTTAATATAAAATTTATATTTACTCTTCTATTCCTAAATCTATTAATCATTAAATATTATTAATAATTATCAAACTTAATTTTCCACTTATTTAAAAAACAACGTAAAATAACCACAAATTCTATCAACACCACGCTTACAACAGCATTAATACATATAATACACGTAGAAATAATTTATTTTACTTAACCAATTTAGCCGATTTAATAAATTCTAATCTTTCTTTTGCATCAGAAACCACTTTTTCTGTATGGTCTACAAATACTCTATCTAACATCCCGTTATAACGTAAACACGTTGATAATTCTGTGGACTCTTCATCAATTTTATTGAAAATTTCATCTATTTCCTCTTGAGACATTTCATGAGTTGAAAATTTAATCACATTCAAATAAATACTACAAACATGAGTAATAGACATTACATACCTTTCTTCGATTCCTTCTCCCGACGGTACATTAGCCATCCTGAAACTCGCCATTCTAATTTTCATATGCACTAAGTCATTATATATACGTCGCATATTCTCCAAATTTTCTTTATTTTTTTCTATTTCCGATAAAACCGAAATACAATCTTGAACCAAACTTTCTCCCCTACTATCGGAACATTCTTCCCTTTTCTCTGAACTTGCAAAGTTCAACGGAGGTATTTCACCATCACCAGATGCTTTCACAGGCATTGCAGAAAGCAACATTAATACACTTAATAAAAAACTTGATGATTTATTTAAATTCATAACCTATAACCTCTCTGTAATTTTATTATAACGTATTTTTATACTTATTTTTAAATTTTAATATAAATTTATATTTCATTTTTCTATTTTTAAGCAAGTTAATTATCAAATTTAATTTATCACTTATTTTAAAAACAACATAAAAAAGGACTATGGACCTTACTAACTCCACAGTCCTTGGTACTATGTTATTATTTCACACACAATTACATATTATTTACTTTTTTGAAAAAACGTCATAACAACTATCAATCATATCTCCAACTCGATTAACAAATTCTTTCTTCATAACATGGGGTTTTTCCAGTAATTGTAATAATCTCATTTCTATACGTTCATGATTTTTACCTAATTCTTCTTCACCTATTTTATGAGATGAAAAACGATTCAAATCAGAATAGGCATCACAAACAAAAATGCAACCGCGCATATAACCTTCATTCCAATTTATTTCACGACGAAGACCTCTGTCCAACATATCTTTGCGTTCTTTGTACAAATTTACAAGTATGCGTGAGATTTTTTCCAAATTATTTTTGTTTTCTTCTATCTCATCCAAAACTTTACTCCAACGTTTACACACTTCTTCATCTTGTTGTTCAAAAGTTAAGGACGAAGAATCAGCTCTTCTTTCAGGCGGATCCATAGCAAACGCTGTAGGAACTAACATCATTGCACCTAATAAAAAACTTGACAACCTCTTTAAATTCATAATTCATAACCTCTTTCTAATTTTTTTACAACTTTATTATAACATATATTTTTATTTAATCAATTCTTTTTTAATAATTCTCATAACTTTATATATCATTAACAGTATTCACTAATTTTTTAAATTTAATATAAAATTTATATTTTATCCTCATATTTTTAAATCTATTAATCATTAAATATTATTAATAATTATAAAATTTAATTTGCTAATTATTTTAAAAACAACATAAAAGGAACTATGAACCTTATTAATTTCACAGTCCTTTGATACCTAATTATCCTTTCACACATACAATTACATGTTACTATTTTCCTGAAAAAACATCATAACATCATAATACCTGTAACTCGATCAACAAATTCTTGTTCCATACGATAATAAGGTCCGCCCAATATTTTAAGTAATTCATCCGCTATATGTCCAAGAATTTCATCTAATTTTTCTTTGCTTATTTTATCAGATAAAAAACGTTTCTCATAGAAATAAGCATTACAAACAAGAATGCAACAGCACAAATAATTTCTATTATAAGCCCTTTCACAAAAACAATCTCTTTTATCCAACATTTCCAATTCCTTATTCAACTTATTAAGCATGAGTGAGATTTTTCTGGGGTTATCTTTGTTTTCTTCTATTTCACCCAAAACCCCCTGCCAATATCTACACACTTTTTCTCCTCCTATCTCAAAAGTTAAGGATAAAGAATAAGCTCCTCTTTCAGGTGGATCCATAGCAAACGCTGTAGGGACCAACATTGCTGCACTCAATACGAAACTTGACAATCTCTTCAAATTCATAATTTATAACCCTATTTTAAATTTATTTTATAATTATATAGTAACATATTTATTTTTTTGTCTACTTTTAAAATATTCAATATCTCAACAAAAACATTAATTTTAGAAATTATTAATATAACATTTCAATATAACCTCACATTAAAAATTTAACATTAAATGCTGTATATCAACGAAAAATAGTTATTCACGAAATAACAGAATACATTTATACCCCAAGCAAATATATCAAATATATCGAATTTTGTCAAAAATTCTCGAACACACTAAATCCCTCGTAGCCATCAGTTTTGGACGCACATTCTCACATAGCATCTTTAAAGCCGAAATACAAAAATCATCTTTCCCTAAATTTCGCTTCCTCAAGCATTCTTCTAAACCTGATAAATCATTAATACTCTTAATTATGTTTTCAACATGATTTTCTAGTTTGTTTCTTAATTCTGTAGAACCTCTAGGTCCAAACACAGCCATTTCTCTTAAAATTTTTAAACAATCACAACAACGCCAATAACAACAACAAATATACCCACAAATCGAGATGTAAAATCTTTCATTTTCTGACAATTTAGGTAAAACTATGCGAGTCATCAATTCACAATTTATACTATCAAGTTTTTCTAATTTTTTTTCACTCTGAATTATTAACTTCAAAATATCGATGTAATTAATCCCACCCTCTTTAGGTACATTTAATGAACTCAGTTCATCAGTAGCACACTCACTTTCAGCTGCTTTAAAAGATATTGTAGAAAACAACGTCGCTATAATCAGTAAAAAAATTACAATTTTATCTCGTTGCTTCACTATAAACTTGTCTCCTTTGTTACAACACATTTATTTCAAAATAAAAGGCAATATCGTATACATGTACTTGTTCGCAGAAAAGTCAAAAACTTCACAATCTATTTCTCCAACTTTTTTCCATACATATATAACTTTATAACAATATTCATATTAAAAATTACATTCACAAACTTCTGATACAACTTCAGTCGACAACATTTTTTTAATAGTGTTATCAATCTCACTTAGTAATTTTTTTGCATCAGCGTGAAAAAAACTATATCTCAGACTTCGTTTTTTCAAATAAATTCTAAGAAGTATTGTAACTTCATTCCGATGAGTTTGTAGCTCTTTGTAATTATGTTCACTAATAAACATATAAAAATTTATAACACAATTAACAACCCTCACAATTAATTTTTCTTCACTACACCAACCACGACCTCTAACAAACTTTTCATTTAACTTACAAAACACATTTTTTACACGACGTAAAGCTCTAATATTCTCACTGCTTTCAGTAGATAAATCCAACAAGCATACGCACACATAAGCGATGTTTTCAGAATATTCAAATTTATCTTCCTCAATACGCTTTTCTATATCCCTAATACGTCCACTAAAAGACATATCAAACTCCTCTACCCTAACAGGATTATTATTCACTCCATCAGCATAAACCGGAAATGCAAAAATAAGTGCACTTCCAATCAACAAAAAATTTATAACATTTTTTAAGCTCATAGCTAACCTCTTTTAAAATTTATTTATAACTTGAATATAACACACTTAGTTTTTTTTGCAAACTGTTTTTTAAAGATTATAAAAAATAGCATTCTATATAAATTCGTGTTATTAACTTAAAATTAATTATAATTACCTTAAATAATAGTTTATCCTTAATTTTTGAAAATGAAATACAGAACTTTTATTTAATAAAATTAATAATAAAACCTCAATAAGTTCAAATACTAAAACAGAAATTAATACTCAACACTACATTATAAAGGAGTAAATATCGATGGGTAAAAGAATAGGAAAAAACACAGTACTGATGGAAAACAACCCTTCCATAAAAAGCTTTGCATCCGTATGCGGAAAAAAAGAAGCCATGGGGCCTCTTGGAAATCAATTTGATAAAATTTTCGAAGATACTACCTTGGAAGAATCATCGTGGGAAAAAGCAGAAAGCCGACTTCAAGCAGAATCAGTAAATCTTGCACTTGAAAAAGCTCATCTTAAAACTCAAGATATAAACTATATTTTTGCAGGAGATTTACTTAATCAATGCACGTCCTCGGCTTTTGGTTTAAGAGAACTCGGAATACCATTTTTGGGTCAATTCGGAGCATGTTCCACAATGGCTCAAACACTCTTTCTTGCAGCCACAACCGTTGAAGCCGGAATAGCCGATTACTCGGTTGCAGTAACATCATCACATTTCTGTTCATCTGAACGTCAATTCAGATTTCCACTTAACTACGGCGGACAAAGAACTCCTACTGCACAATGGACTGTGACCGGTTCAGGAGCAATTGTTCTGGAAAAACAAGAAAATCCGGGAGTTAAAGTAAAGCAAGCCACTGTAGGAAAAATAGTAGATTTGGGAATAAAAGACGCCAACAATATGGGAGCTGCCATGGCTCCGGCTGCAGCAAAAACCATGCAATCATTTTTCGAAGATACGAAAACTCATCCAAGTGAATACGATATGATTTTCACTGGAGATTTGGGAGAAGTCGGTTCAAATTTATTCAAAGAACTAATGCTGAAAGATGGTTTTAGAATAGGCGACAACTACAATGATTGCGGGCTTATGATATATCAAAAAGAAGTTCAAGATGTGCATGCAGGAGGTTCTGGGTGCGGATGTTCAGCTTCAGTTTTATGCTCGTTGATTTTAAGAAATCTCAAAGTTAAAAAGTGGAAAAATGTACTCTTTATGGCAACAGGTGCACTCATGTCCCCCACTTCTTCTCAACAAGGCGAAACCATACCTGGAGTTGCGCATTTAATTAATCTTGTGAGTGATTAAAAATCACAAAAGCTATAAACTTAACATCATAGACTTTAAAAAGTATTAATTTAAAATAGAATTCAAGTCACCCTTTTTTAAAACTTTTCTACAAATTGGACATGTAGAATTTTCTTTAAACCACTCTTTTATGCACCCTTTGCAGAATAAGTGACCACATGGCAAAGTTACAGCATTTTCATCCTTTAAAGATAATTCATCGTAACATATAGAACATTCAAAATTTTCTGTGCCAAGGTCCTCGGCTATTTTATTAAATCTATTAATCAATTTTTTTAACATAATCGCAGGTACCTTAAAGTTAATACTTTTCAGATAATGTAAAAATTTTTCCAAATAAGATATTAAAGTAAAAAATTTTTCTTCAGAAGAATCATAGAGTTTAAAATTATAATCTATTTTTACTTTTTCATATTTTGAATAGTCCTTGTTTACAACACAAATAAATCCTCGAATTGTATTTTTACTTTTAAAAAATTTTTCTATATCCTTTTCACTTTTTATTACTTCAAAAATTTTTATAAAATTAATAATATTAAACTGTGAAGCAAGTTGTTTAAAAGCAGACTCAATCGAACGTAGTTCTTTGCTCAATTCTTGAAATTTTTTTCTTGTCGGACCGTAGTCTAATGTCGCACCTATCGAAACACCAAATGAGGCTTTGCTGGCAGAAATAAGGCACTTATATAAATTTTCAAGATTTAAATGAACCATATCCAAAACCACTTTAACATTCGAATTGTATTCATTATTTGTTTTACTCTTAACAACCTTTAAAGAACTTATAAGGTTATTAACATTTACCATTATATCGTTAAGATAAATATCACTTTTACTTTTACCATTTCCCTTGTAGTATTTTGAACAAAGATTAAAAATATCTGTTAATTCTTTGATAAAACTATCAATAAATTCTAAAAAAGATTTTTCCACACTCATATGCTGTGGTAACTCAAAATGAATTTTTTGTATTTCACTATAAAATTCATTTCTTTTTTTCTTAATATCTGATACCTTGGTTTCTGCTAAAATTTTCGCTTGTAAAACTTTTCGTTTTATAAAATTCATAATTATGCACCTCTTATATAATATTATATTTTATATATATACTAATTTTGCAAACAAATACGTGTATTGTCAATATATTTTTTGAACAAAAATTTAATTTTTATATTTTATGACTATTTTCAAAGGAAAAGCTAAATCCATACTCAAAGTTGTCTTCGTCATACAAATATTTCTTTACGGGGTTACAAATATTATTTTGTACAAAATCTTTTACTTGAGAAAATATTTCTACGATTTTGAACTCTATTTGATAATCTCCAAAATTTGTTACAATCTTTGATTCTGATTCATCCAAAACTTCACTTATCTCTCTCTTTCTTTCGGCGGTAGGAAGACACATCGGTGGAAACATTACGCACCACCAATTTTTTCCCTTAGCTTCCCCTATAGTAACTCTCAAAGCATCATAGTTTCCTGCCGGAAGTGTTACATCAGTATAAACACGTGTATTAAAATGCATGTTAATAAGTTCTACGTTTACATCATAATTAAATCCATTTCGTGAAATTTCATCTTGAGCAGAAAATTTTATTCTTTCAAGATTTTCTTGCACTAAAATCTCAGCATCATCCATGTTATTAACCTTGGATGCCTCAACACCAAAATCTTTTAAAATTCTATCTCTTACTTTTAATTTCAAACTTTGATCCTCAAAGCTATCTGAATTGGCAATTATATGTAACCTTAACACTTTATCGCTTATACCTTCACACTTACCGGAAAAATTAACAAACGAACAAAGTATCGATATTATAAATCCACAAATAAGAGATTTACTCCAAATATTTTTCATATTAAAAAGCCTCCATTTCTTTTTCACAAAGAATTATGGACGCTTTATTTAAAATATATTCAACTATTTTTTAAAATTTTCTTGAAGCTCCTCCACCGCCTGAGCTTCCGCCAAAACCACCGGAACCACCTGAGTTAAATCCACCGAAACCTCCGCCAAAGCCTCCACCGTTATCCCAATCATTCCAGTCATCCCAATCATCGCTTCGCCCCGATAGATACGGACGATTCTTTCTCAGAACAACCGGTAAAACACCTCCGAAAAGTATAATTATCGCTACAATTATTATACTCATTATGGTACTCATATGACTATTGTCACGTGTTTCGTTATAATCAGAAACTCTATTCGAAACTTCTTGAGGCATTTCAAGTCCATACTCTGAATAAACTTCTGACAAAACAGCAGAGTATAACGCACAGATTCCACCATCCCAATCATCATTTTTGAAGCATGGAATAGCATACTCATCTATCAGTCTACCGGCTTTTGAATCGTTTATTTTCCCTTCTAAACCGTATCCCACTTCTATTTTTATTTCTCTTTCGTTTGGCGCAAGTAAAATCAGTACCCCGGTATTTTCTGGTTTACTTCCTATACTCCACTGACGAAACATTTCAACAGCATAATCATCAATCGGTCTTCCATCCAAAGATTTAACTGTAGCAACAACCACTTGAGCTCTGATTTTATCGGCAAGAACCTCACTATTCTGTAAAATATAATCCTCGTTCTCCTCAGATATCACATCCGCAAAATCATTTACATAAAATTCTTTGGTATAATCAGGGATTTCTGCACTCACATTCGAGAAAAAGCTGAGGAAGATCAACACACAACCAAACAATAAAACTTTAAAACAATTTCCTTTACACTTCACTCAGCTCACTCCTCAGATAATATTCATAATACATATCTTACTTTTTTCCGTTATTCAAATGTAACTGTCGGGGCTTTTTCACTTCCTTCGGCTGCCTCAAAATAATCAGCTGAAGAGAATCCGAACATTCCAGAAATTATATTTGCCGGAAAAGTTTTAATTTTCTGATTATATTCCTTAACGGCAGAATTATAGTCTCTACGTGAAACAGCTATACGATTTTCAGTTCCCGAAAGCTCATCAGTCAGTGCTGTGAATTGTGAATCTGCCTTAAGATTTGGATAATTTTCCACAACTACCAAAAGTCTGTTGAGTGCACTCGAGAGTTGTGAATCTGCCTGTGCTTTTTCTGACATGGATCGTGCTCCAGCAAGTTTAGTTCTTGAATTCGAAATTTCATTCAAAACTTCAGACTCATGTGAAGTATATCCTTTAACTGTACTTACCAGATTCGGAATAAGATCTGACCTTCTTTGAAGCTGAGTACTTATATTCGACGATTGATTATCGACATTCTCCTTAAGTCCTACCAAACCATTGTAAGTTCCTATGCTCCAAGCACCGAGAATAAATATTATTGCCAAAACTGAAATTCCAAATACAGCCCATCCGGACATTTTTTTCATAATAATCAACTCCTTACACAAACATTATACCACTTAAAATTAATCTGTCGAGCTTACAACAACATATGCCGAATCAGATTTATTTTCAAATTTAACACTGTAAGCCTTGACCTCATATACACCTTCTTTAGATGGAGCAGTGTAAAGTCCGTTGTTATCTATAGTTCCGGTATTAGGCTCAGCCATTCCCCACCTGACTTCCTGACTTATTGCACCGTCTATATGAGCTTCGAATCGAACTTGTTCAAGCGGTTTGACTCGTGTCGTATTCGGAGTTATCAATACTTTTACATTCTCGTCTATTACCAAATCTTCTTCCTCTTCTTTTATTTCAACCGGCTTATATGCCCACCATCTGATATCTACTGCTTGTGCGGTAGTCTTTTCTCTGAGCCTTACACCAAGCCTTACTGTTCCTTTTTCGGAATTCACTATTGCAGCTATCCCTACATTCGGAGCAGATACTGTGATTTCTTCCTTAGAAAATATATCCTTATCTCCGAAAATAAGCAATCCTTTATCGTCCGTAAGGTAATTGGATTTATTATCTATAGCTGTTACGACAGCTACATTTCCTTCTCCTAATCCATGAACAAATTCATATGAATAGTATGACTTTCCAACTTTGGGATTAAATCCTAAATTTATCCTTTCAACTCCGGTAACTATATTGTCAATTTTAGGTTCGGGTAATTCAACAACCTCAGGTGCGGAATTATCTTTTTTTATCTCTGTGGTATTTACTGTGGGAGCTTTTTCATGTCCGTCATCAACTTCCTGAAGCAAACTTATAAGTTCATTACTATAAAGATACTGACTAAAAGGATGCTTCTCAAAACTTTCAATAAAATAAGTAAGTTGATTCGTTACAATATGAAATTTTGCCAGGTAAATAAATTTATTATCTACGTTTTCTATTATATCTGTAAAGCTCTTTGAATAATATTCGCTGACTGCTATATCTCTTATTGGAGTTGTCTTTATTGCTATTGGAATAGAAACATCTTGTGAAACTTCTTGTTCATCTTTACCTACTTTAAGTTTAAATGCATTTCTCGGAATTTTTATTTCGGTTATAGCATCATCCGAAGCATCACAGTAAATGTAATACTCTTTTTTGAAACTTTTATAAGTGGTTATTTCAGTTTCTCGGTAACTTACGGTTAAATTTTTCTCTCCTGAAACATCTTTGAAAAATTCTCCGTTAATATCAAATGAATAATTTATTGGTGCTTCCACATTTTCTTTTTCGAATATTACCGTAACTTTAAGACATTTTCCGGGATTTACGTATTTTGCCGTCTCAATGCTTATCTTCACGCCGTCTTTATTGTAAATCTCAACACGTTGATTTACCAGATATTTGAGTTTCAGATCCTCTTCTCTCGGTTTTTCAGAAGTCAGAAAAAGTTCATAACCTTCTCCAACTCTGTTGTATTCCTCGCTCACTCCGTTAGATTTTCCCGAACTTGCCACCGAAAATGTAGTTTCTTTAAGTTCTTCTTTATATTTCATGCACAGATAAAGAATACCTTTATCTTTGTTCTCTTCAAACCCTTTTATTACATTTAACCTTCTTACATACGGTTCGGGTACAACAATTTCTCTACCCATGTAATCAAGAGCCATTCCCGGTTCAAGCGAAAAAGTTTTGTTATCTACCAATATAACATCAAGACCTGAAACTATTCCTGTGCCATTAAGCATCTTATTACCCAAACGACGTTTTGAATTCATATAAGTTTGTTCGCTTTCAAAATCTCTGACCGTCATTAATTTACCAAAAAAGTAGTTGTTTCTGTCGCAGGAATAATACTGTTTATTATCCATTTTAGCCCCTCTTTTCTTTATGTTCATTCTGAATTGTTAAATTTGTAAATTTGAATCTGAAATCATCAAATTATTTACTTCACGCTGCCTGTTCAAAACGAGATTTTCATTTTTATTTATAAAGGAATTTATACCCATATAACAGTGATTATCCAAATACATGCGGTCACTCAAAGCTACTAAATTACATATTGAATCTACCGGTTTAACACTATTTATTACTCTCAAAAGTTCTATATAATTTTCGGAGTCTTTAACGCATGATTCCGGTACCATAACCGTAAATACGTACCCGTTATCTCCGAATAAATTTTCAACCACCTCTTTTTGTCTATCATAATACATATTTCCTTTAACGTCAAACTGTTCAACAATTATTGGATCTGTACCGGTATATTCTTGTACAATTTTAGCAACCGCTCTTTTCGTACCCTTTATTTTATAAATCTTTACAGCTTGTCTTATAAGATTTCTTAATTTCTTTTCTTCCCACACAGATGCATTTTTTACAGACAACCAATCACCTATCCAATTGAGAAAATCTTTGCTTGTCCTATCCACATCGAACATCACTGGAGTATAATCTATTTTATCTTCAAGATCTACATATATGGATTGAAATATACTTACAAACCGCTCAGTAAATGAATTTCTGTCGTCATCCGCTCGATAAATTTCCGGTAAATAATCAACAAATGAAACTTGAGGAAATTCTATTTTCATGGAATGTATTTTAATGCTTTCCTGCTCATAATTTACAAATTCAAGGCAAATCCATAAATATCTTCCCTTTAAATTTCTTAAAATAATATCATCTGCATTTTCATAAACAACTGCGCCGATATCTTCGAAAGTGTCTATTTTACGGCCTATATCTATCTTTTCATCAGTAATATATTCATTAAAATTTACAGAAGATTTTCCTTTTATTCCAGGAACCGCAATTGTTATTTCCTGCGTATCAGAGGCATAAATTCTTAGTTTAAAAATCGAACCGGTGGGATAATCTATATCCAAACGCAATCTATGCCATATTATACCGTTTTGCATACTATCAAATGCACGAGAAATATATACTCCGTTTTCACCGTTTTTCACTTGAGAAATCATTGAATCATTCCTGAATCCCATATTTTTTGTCAATCCTAAGGACGTCCAGTCAGATTTACGGTTAAGTATAAAACATTTTGCTCCCGAAGCCATTTAAAATTCCCTCCTTTAACTTCTGTAAATTTCTGAACTTTTTATATAATTAAAATCTATTTTCTCTACGTAATATACTCCGTTTGGAGGAATTATTATATCTTCTGAAGCATTCTTTTCTGCATTTATTCCTATCGGAGTTATCCTCAATTTATCGAGATAAGAAACATATTTTAAACGATCAATCATTCCGAAAACATCTCCGAAATGCAACGTTTGACCCAAATCTTTATTCGTGTCTTTAATGAATGCCTTTATCTCCTTTTCAATGAGCATATCGCTTTCTCTATACGAAGAATCTACAACTATTTCACCACTTATAATCAAGCCTATATATTCCGGACTCACAATTTTTATTTTTGTATTTAGAAGTCTATACTTATTTATCTGATTCATTATATTTTTTTCAAAACTCTGCGGCAAAGTCAATCCTACTTTACGATTCCATCTAACTGCAATTGTTACGCAGTTCTGCTTTTGGACATCTTCTCCCGGCATGTAATCCGGTAAAACTTTAACATTTGTAAACATAAGTCCTGGAGTTTTTCTGACTATATCTTCATAGTCTTTCTTCGTGACCGCTCTACCCGGTCGACTGAACAGTTCTGCTGCTCTGGATTGTGCATGCTCTAAAGTTTCCGCATCTCTACCGCCCGTAGCTGGAATAATTTGTTTTACTCTTGCATTTTTCAAAGCCCTGTTTTTCGAAAAAACAGATGAAATCATTCCCTCTTTCGTATTGGAACTTTCACCCATTGTATATCTAAGAGAACATAGCATTATATTCTTATCGCCTATCCTCGGAGCCATCCCATGTTCGTGATCACCAAAAGCAATGAAACCATTGTCTTTATCTAAAACGAAGTGTTTATCGTATTTTCCCGACGAGAAAAAATCATTTACACTTTTCCATTTATAAAATACTTCTTCTCCTTCAATTTTTTCGCTTATCATTATCTCAAAGTCACTGTCAAGTACATTTTTCGCATTTACCTTGACACTTTGACCTGACATCCCCGTACCGCTTCCAAGACAAAGTTTATCTTTTATATCTTGACTGCATGAAACAACCATAAAAACTTCATCGTTATAACCAAAACCTTTTATTTTGTTCCAAACTTCACTCACATCTACAGTTAAAACACCGTTTTTCATATCAGATTTAAATGTCGGTAAATCTGTTCTGACCCATCCGCCATGTTTTTTGTAGTACACATAACTTCTTCCATAGATAGCAGTATGAGTAAAAAGATTAAAAGTATGGTCAACCTTAATATCAGATTTTTTTATTATTGCGTTTTCACACATTGTATTATTTTGACAAACTCTAAATACATTCGGAATTATTCCGTCAATTCTCGGAGGATAATCATATTCATCATATACAAGAGTAGCTCTGATTTTGTACTCTTCATTTATAGGTAACATTTTTCCTTTAATTCTCATTTTGATTATACCTGAAAACAAGAAATTGAAAGTACTGTCATTTATTAATTCAATTTCATGCCAACCGGTCTTTTCTGATTCTTCCCCATAGTACTCCCAGCGCACGTCTGCCATTTTTTCAAATTTTTCAGAAGATTTAATGAGATTGCGCTTCAAATCATGACTTGTATATACGGAAAAATACAAATTTATTATGCAATTACTCGGAATGGATCCATCAACATTAACCGTAAATCTTCTGATTGCATCTTTATCGTTTTTTCTGTCAATATCTCTTCCAAAAAGATAAAATGCTCTGCTTCCGTCAAATTTGTAATATTCTTCTTCCGACGGAAATTCAGGATTTTCAAACACTACATTAAGTATTTTTGAATTTATTAAAGTTTGATGGTTTAAATTTTCAAACACCATACTTCCTGATTTCCACTGAGTACGAATAGGAATTGTTACATTGTCGTCTATACCCGAAACTTCTACCAGTGTCTCAGAACCTCGATTTTTATACATCACAACGTCCAACAAATCTAAAAACTTTCTTTTTACTCCATCAGTCATTCTGTTCAAATATTCATGTTGAACATATTTAAGCCAAGAAAACAATTCAACCAAAGTTATTCCCGGATCTGCTTCTTGATAATCCGTCCACTGTGTACTCAAATACATTATCTGTTTTTTGGCTTCATCAAGTATATCTTCCAACGAACGATTATTTAAATTTTGAAGTTCTATCATACCAATCACCTGCCTCTTAGTTAACTGAAATATTTATTTCCGGAGTTCCATATACCGGAACAACAAAATGTAATTTTTTAATTTCTTCAAAATCAATCTCTTTTTTTCCTTCCGGAGTTACAAATTTTGTGAATATATTTATCCCTTTTATCCATCTGATATGGGGAACCGTTTTTATATAGTTGTATATGAATTCTTTACGTGGAAATTCACCTATATTCCACCCTTTTCCTGAAAAATTCCCACTTATGGGATTTAAAAATTTTTCAAGTTTTGATTCTATTCCTTTATATACTCCTTGGTATGAATTAAAATCATTTATAACTACGTCAACGTTCACACAAGTTTCAACATATCCCACTTCAAAAATTCTCAAACGGGACGATTGGGAAAGTGTTGCAGGAGCTTTATTATCTATAAACTCCCATATTCTGTTTTTTATTCCCTGGAATTTTTCATATCCTTGCATATATTCACGAGGTAAAACCGCTATTGAAGTAATTCCGATAGCATCGTGACTATCTTCATCCACATGCGAAAGACATTTCACCTTATATATGTTTCTGTCGTTAAAACAAATAGATTCTTCAAAATCATCCAGTGATACTAACCTATTTCCTCCGGAAATTTGACCAAACATACGTCGTGCAGCGTTATCTACTGTTTCCATGTCGACCCCTCCCATTATGGGACTCGGGTTATCCACCGAATCAATGTTCGGTATCGAATCGACAAAATCTTGAACCATGTGAGAATCTATGTTTCCCTTACTTCCATTACAGATCGAATAATTAATTCTTATACTTTCATTATATTGATTCGGTGGAATTTTTCCGTTTTTTCCGTTTCCGAAAAGTATTTCTCCCTTAGGATAATCAACTTCATATACTCTGTCATTTATTCCACATGTAATGAGGTTTGGAACGGAACTCCATTTTACCCAAAGGTTTTCCAATTCTCCCGTCTCGTTATATTCCGGTTCCACAAAATCTCGTGACATTTTAAGGAATTTTTCTTGTTCTTTAGTAGAAATTTTTCCAAACTCATCAACCCACACGCTTACATTCGAAACATTTTGATAAGAAAGTTGGCAAAGCTTGTCTTCCTCATCCTGATCAATATAGAAATATTGCGGTTCACGTGTGTCACGCTGCACTACTTTTACTGCATTCATTTTAATATCGTTGATTATGGGACGTCCCGCAATTTTATCACTATTTGAATACTTTTTATCAGGATTTACTATCCTTATGAAATATCCGGTCTTTCCAAATATCGTAGCTTTTTTGAAATCGTTTTTTCCTATTAAGGTTACACTCTCGCTATGAGAAAAATCTCCCGTACCGTCCATTACATCGATATGTTTCCACTTACTTCCGCCTTTATTATCATCCGCCAAGTATTCCCATTTGAGCGACGGATTGAACCTATGAACTCCGTCTTCTATATCTATAAATATCCTTATCATCCCTTGAATTAGAGGTTTACTTAAATTAATATACATGGCCGGAAAATCACAAATATATTTTTGCATAACGTTAATAATTCCCGAATCAGGTATCAAAGCTGTATATTCTCTTAAATCAGAGCGAACCAACAATTCGTTTACTTTGTGACCTTCTCCTTCATACTTATAGTTTACTTCCACATTATTTACGTACGGAGTAACATAATTTGCGTAAAAATCAAACTGGTCACGCATTTTCGAAATTCTTGCTCTCACAAAATATCCTTCCTGAGAACCCACCGAAATACTATCTATATCCTTAGGACATTTAAAGCGTATTTTTCGTTTACTTTCTTCTTTTTCATCAACTTTAAAAAAATCATTTTTGGGTGATTCTGTTTTTAGTTTCGCCCAGCCTGAACCGTTCCAGTATTCCCACAGGACTTCTTCTATTTGTATGTCATCAGGTTCAAGGTCAGCAAAATCCATATCGCTCATTATAAATTTATATTTCGTTCCAGGAGCTTTAAAATCTATTTTTACTTTTATAAATTGGATATCAGCTTCAAGTTCTATCATGGCTCCTTTTTTCGTAAACGCTTCATTACACATTATCGAAAATGTATTATACATCGTATACTGTTCACCAAAAGGGAAAAAATCATTTTCCGCAAGTTGCGTATCATCGGAAAAAAATGCTTCAGGACGCAAAGGTGACGACAAAGATTTATAATCCGCTCCCGTAATCGAAATACCACTTTCCGGAATACGATTGAATCTGCATTTTATAAATCTTGAAAATTTTCCCATAACATCAGTTGGAACCGTTGTACCATTAAATTTAATTCTTACGCCATTTTCTGTTTTTTCACAAGACTCAACAGCAACCCATTTTTTTCCGTCATAATATTCCCAAGTAACATTTTCGGTATCTGAAAATATATCGGGAAGCAATTTTTGATTTTTTGCTGAAAGGTTATTGTAAAAAGAGAACGTTAAATCGGTATTAGACATGTCAAACACAACATCATCATAGAAATAAATCTCGTGACATTGCAAATTTTCATAATACAAATTATCAAATATCCTAAACGGTCCTACACACTTAGCATCAACGTTTTTGGATTCATCATAAACGCATCCTATGAAATCTGACTTTGGTTCTGTAAAATTGATCGCTTTTATAGTTGTATCTATGGCTGTCAATGAATCTACAGTTTCATAAACAACTGTTCCGTCTTCAGTATCTGCTTCGGCAAAAAGAGCAGTGCCTTTATCTATATATGCACCTTCAGTTCCCGGTGTAACTTTCGCCACTATCATTCCCCCGGCTGGGGCTGCGGGTCTCAACTTCGTACCTAACATATTTAAAAAAGTCAAATAGTGGTTATAGGAAGTTTTATTATAAAGACTTATGGTGTTTTCCATCATATGACAAAATACTTTAGAAAAAACCACACCTAAGTCTGAACTGTTTTCATCAAAATTCCATTCGGGTGTATAATTCTTAGACAAATGTTTTACTTCATTCATCAAATCTTTAAAATCTCTGTTATCGAGTTTTGGTATATTACTCATATCCACGAGCCTGTTTATCAAATATAAACAATTTAAATCTGAAAAACACTCGGCTCAATTCACTCCCTTTCTACCGAAATCTCCGAAACTTTATTTTTTAAATATCATTGGAATCTACTCTCTTTTTTACTCTTTCTTGAGTCGGTTCAATGTCTGTTATATAATCTATGGCTACTTCAACTTTAGAAATAGGCCCCGAGGATGCATTTACTGCTACATTGAGATCCTCTATATGTGATTCCCACATCTTAAGAGAGGTTTCTATCGATTTTCTCAATCCTGATATGAAGTTAGGATTTACCACTTCAAACATATATGACCTTAAATCGGTTCCGAAATTAGGAAAAATTTTACGTTCATATTTTTGTGTCTCCAAAATAACTCTTACCGACTGCTTTATATTTTCGTTATCTTCGACGGTTTTTATTTTTCCCGTAACTTCATCAACCTGTATCGGAAATTTCCATCCTTTTATAACCGGCATCTCAACAACCTCCCAAAATTAATTTAGTTTAAGCATTGAACCTTTTATCGATGCAACTGCACCCGCTTTAACTGTAGCATTCGTATTGGATTTTAATGTATTATTTCCATTTGCATTGAGTGTATTGTTTGCAGAAGCTTTCAATGAATTATTTTTTACTTTTGTGTTAAAATTTCCTGATTGACTGGAAAAAGTAAATCCCTTTTTACCGTCTATCTCAAACTTCGCTCCATTGTTTCCTGCATTAAACGAAATACTTTTATCGGCTTTCAACTCAATACTTCCACTTTTAAAGTCTATATTGAATGCAGTCTTACCACTTTCCTCTTTTATCGATAGTGCCCTTTTATCACCATCTTCAAGGTCAATAACATCTCCTTTTTGCGTGGTAATAAGTATATTTGAATTGTTTTCATTCGTGTTTATTTCTATCTTCAAACCTGTAATGAGCTTTATCATCATTACTTCATTTTTAGAATCTACCTGCATTGGAGGTTTATTTTTGGAATTATAAAGTCCTCCTAATATAACGGGATTATTTATCTGACCATCAAAAAAACCTACCAATACTTCCTCGTCTTTCTGAGGTACGACAACCACTCCTTGTTTTTCACCGGCAAATGACGACAAAACCCATGCATATCCGACTTCTATACCCTCATCTGGTAATAAAACTTTTACTCTATTTAATTTTTCGGGGTCATTTATATCAGTTACAATTCCTCTTTTAAAACCACTGACTCCGCAAAAGTTAGTAAGCCGGTTATCGTTATCATACATATATTTTTCACTTCCATATAATCAACAGTAAACTTTTTATATTTTTATATTTACAGATTTTTTCTGGGGATTAATCATGTTTGATACTGCACGTATTTTTGTAGTGTAAGTGTCCCCTGCGACTAAATTATGCTCAATAGCTGCAACAATGTAATTATTATCAAACGAGTTACCTATATTATCTATTTTTATTCCGCAAGCAAGTCCTATCTCCGGATTTCCCATAGTTTGAATATTTACTTCAGACAACTCCAGATTTCTCATATTAGCTTTAGCTTGTGCAATAAACTTCGCTTCGTTTACGGATTCTATCGAATTATCAATTATTCTCAATACATTTGTAGAAGAAATATTTTTGGTTAAACTCGAAGCATTCCTACCACTTCCGATTGCCTCAGGAGTAACTACATTAGATGTTATAGGTTTTTTATAATCTTTTGGATTCCACCCTATGACCTCTACCGATTTCGGCATTCCCCAAATACTCACGGAACAACACATACTTATAATTCCCATTGCAGGAATTGTAAAAGTCAGTATAGGAGACTTCAAACATGTGGGACTGATAAAATAAAGTTTACCGAGATGTATGAAAAATAATGCACCAACCGTATGAGCAGCTCGAAGAATAAATTCATAATCACTTTCATTTCTTTGATAAATAGGTGATTTGAAGTCCGGCTCTCCTTTTACGTCTATCATTTTTCCAGAAAATTTACTTGCATTGTTTTTATAAATTTCCGAAACGGCTTTTGAATAATTTTGGCTATTTTTCATTTGCTCGGTTTTACGGTTGGACATCAACCACATTTTAGCATCCATGCCATGTATAGTAACCAATATGTGTGTATCGAAAAATTCCATATCATACGATGAAATAAATCCTACAAATACCTTTTTAAGCTCTGACCTTTTACCTACTATATATCCCAGAAATACCTCTATATCCGCTCCGACTTTTATATCTTCAAAGTCAGAACTCAAACTTATTTTTCCACCTTTAAAATTGTTTCCGTAAAAGGCAACTTGTACGCAGCACGTACCGGCTTCACCTGTAATCGATGTATTCACCGATACGTTCGTAATATACAATTCTTTTGAATTCCACGAAGATTTGTTTATTTTTATATCTCCCACAGGTTTCATGCATCCGGCATACTTTTGATAAATCTCTTTCCAGTCCGCCATCTAAACTCAATCCTTCTTTATACTACTTTATATTGATTAAAATAATCCTCGTCTGTGTCTATCCATTGTAAATTTCCTCTCAACTTTATTTATAACTCTGTCTGATATAGATTCAACGTCTATGCCTTTCATGTAAGTTTGAATCAAATTTACAATATCTTCTTTACTCATCGTTTTAGACATTATATTTTTTTCTATCGATTTGGTATCTATTTTCGGTACCTTTTGCTTAATTTCTTTAATTTTTTCAGATCCATTTATTTTCTGACGTTCATTTTTTCTATCCTGTTCTTCTTGTTTTGCTTGTTCAACTTCAACAAATTTTTCTTTTTCCTTATAGACCATATAATCATTGTCAAAATGATTGAAATAAGATTTTCTGTCAACGTTTGAACGATATTTTATTAAATACTCACGATTCGTATTATAAAAATTTTCTGTTTGTTTGCTTAAAAATCGCTTAGTATACTCTTTGTAAATATTGTCGGACGTTACTCTGATTTCCTGACTTTTAACCGTCTTGGGTGACAGTATTTTGATAATATTTTTAGAAACCACGTCACTAATTTCATCTTTATCCAAAACTTTTTCTCTACGATAAACAGGTATATACGAATAAACATCTTTTCCTTTAATCGTTTGCTCGGGTGAGGTTATCATACTTGAAGTAATTATACCCGGCTTTATTATTTTTTTATTTATAATATTTTTTTGTTCTTTATTTACAACTGTATTTACTTTTTCCTTTATTTGTTTTTCACTAAGTTCTATTACATTTTTGTTTACTTCTTTTTCCGCATATTCAGAAATTTTTTTATAACTGCGTGAAAATACATTGTTTTTTATAACGTCATGATAAATATTTTTGTGTTTGTAGAAGTAATCTTCTATATCATTCTTTGTGATATGATTTCTTTTAATTACCTCAAAATCAATCGAAGAATTTTTCCGATTGGTTTCTTCATTAAATACATCTGTTACATTATTAAAGCTTTTATGTAGCTGTTTTATATTATTTTTTCGGACATGCAAATTCTTCATCAAAATATTATTTTGACGAATGCTCTCAGAAAAATTTTTATCAATGGTTATCCCCGCACGGCGGAAATTTGTAACTTCCTTTACTGCTTCTATCTCTTCGCTACTTAATTCTTGAGTATTATATTTATTTATGAGTTCCGTTTTATTGACTGTTTGATTTACAGTTTCTTTTTGAGTGTTATGCTCATAAATATTTTTAAACCGATTAAGAATATCCTTTTTAGACGCAAGTTTTATAACATTTTTTCGAACATTTTCTTCAATGTTCAAACTTTTTATCTTAGTCGTTTTTAAAACATCTATGATATTTTTTGAAATATTCTTGGAATTATAAAATTTTCTTACTTCATTATATACTCTGTTTATGTTTCTATCATAATAAGTCTTATCATTGATGTATTGTTGCTGATGTTCTATTATATTTTCCCGAAGTTCTTTAACCTCGCTTTTATCTACTATTCTATTAATGAGTTCGGTTTGAGAACTTATTATTTTCGGAACCGATTCTTTTATTATGTTTTCAACAAAAGAACCTACTTTTGTCAAAATATTAAATTCCGCTATTTTTGACTGAAGTTTAATAATTTTGGGAAGAACACTTTTATTTAATATATTTTCTTCATAATATTTAGAAGCTTCTTCCAATATTTCGATATCGCCTATATTGGTTTTTTTCTGAGTAGTTTCTTTTAACGATTTGCGAATAGTTAGTTTTTCGCCTTTTTTGTCCTCTTTATTTTCAAGTTCAGGTTCACTAAATTTTTCTTTTCTGTAAATAAGAGGTTCGTGATAAACATTTTTAAGAACCTTATCAACTACATTTTCGTAATAACGAGTTTTATTAAGAACCGTTAAATAGTCATGGCCTACTTGATGTAATGTAGTACAACGTGATTTTGTAATTACATTAAATTTATTTAGATGATTTTCTTTACTTTCTGATTTTTTTTTTGAACTGTCTAAAAGCGACCTAAGCATTTCGGTAAGTGTTTTTTCGTCAAACGAATTGCTTGATATCACTTCCAGATTTTTTATTTGATTATTTGTAAGTTTATGCCCAACTCTCAAAATTTCACTTTTGAGTTGATTGAGTATCTGTTCACGAAGAACAGTATTGTTCTGAACAAGTATACTCTGGTCCTTGTCAGCAGCTCTGAGTTGAAGTAACAGATCAATTATAGTTTCGAAAGCTTGAGTCTGAAAATTATTAACTCTCGAAACATCATAAACCAACTCACGTGACTCACTGTAATCAGACAATTCTTCAGATACAGTTGTCATCTTGTTTTTTTCAAAAAGTTTTGTACAAAAACTTTTGTTATTTCTGAGTGTAAGTAAATTATTCGGAGATTTTGTATTTAATAAGGTTACTTTACCTTTACTATCAAACTTATTGTTCTCCACTTACTCACCGCCTAAAATTTTTTATTCATTAAAAATTAATTTGTTCTTATATAATTATTGAGTTTTTTTCGAGTTTTAAAAAGCTTGAATTCAGCTTCTCGCAAATTATTAGCACACTTAATGTATCGTTCCGTTGAACGATTTTTAACACTTTGACATGAAACAAATTCTTGGCGTAATTTCGCCGTTAAATCACTATCATTTAATGATTTGCATCTTTGAGTATCCCACTTTTTTTTTGCTTGTATAAATCGAAATTCGTCTGAAATCTTCTGAGCAAGAGCATCCTCGGAATTTTCCGATGCTTCTTCATATATAAGTTCCCTTATATTCAGTTCTTTTTCAAGTGCTTTAATTTCAATTTTCAAAGCCTCGCACTCGGCGTTATTTATTTCTTCCGAACTTAAAAATTTTGCTCTGTTTCGTATCTCTTTTGCTGTTTCAAAAGCCTCTTTTGTACTTGACTCTATATTTTTTATTTCCTGCTCTCTTTTTTCTTTTAAATCCTTCTCACGTTCTCTTTGAAGCAACTCCATTTGAAATTTAGTAAGGATTTTAGGGGGATTTTTCTTAAATTGATTAATTTTTTCTTCAGCTATTTTTTGATTAACCAAACTCATTTCCGAATCAATTTCTTTTATTCTTTGTTTGTGTCGCTCAATTCTTTCATTAGATTCCTGGATGAGTCGTTTGAGTTCTTCAATTCTACTTTCTTGCATTGAATAAATTCACCCTCTTAAATAAGCAAAAAGCAAAAATCATTCCATTTTGAACGGTATTTAAATGTAATCCGTGTTTTCATTTAATATCTCAAAGAATTCTTTATATAGTTCAAATATCATTTTTCACTTTAACTTTTATTTACTCTTTACTCGTACACTATCTCACTGTGATTTTATTAGCCAATTTATGTTTTTACTCTATATTGTAATTTACACAACTGATTTGTTCTTATTTATTTCCCTTTGAGTTTTTCATCATGTCTCTTGACTTGGCATCTAAATCTTCAGCAGTTTCTTGTTCATTCTCTATCCTTTGTTGCTCACGAGCTTCTTCCGCTTTTTTATTTTTCTCATCATCCTTTAGGTTCTCTTCCTTAGCATAATTTACAGCAGATTCATTATTCTCTTTTTCTTCCGCTTCGTTATTTTTTTGTGAGTTTTCCATCATCTCTCTTGATTCGGCATCCAGTTCTTGAGCAGTTTTTCGTCCTGCTTCTATTCTTTCTTCCTCACGAACTTCTTCCGCTTCTTTGTTTTTCTCATCATCCTTCAATTTTTCTTCTTTTGCAAATTGTATAGCCAATTCATTATTCTTTTTCTCTTCTTCCTCTAACTTTTCTTTTTGCTCTTTCATTTCCTTTTTTAATTGAGAATCTTTTTCTCTCAATTTTTTCATAGACTCTTCATATGCTTCTGCTTTTTGTTTATTTTCTCTATCTCTACGTTCCTTTAATTCTTCAATAAACTTTGCTTTTTGCTGAGATTGTGCATCCGAATCCAAATCTTTCGCCAACACAGCAATATTTCCAGCTCCCAGCGGCACACGAGTCAAACCTGTATGAACGATAGAAATAGATTCTATTAAGATATCTCCTCGCTCGGCATCAAGGTTATCTATACTCCAGCTTGTCATTCCCAAAGATAGGAAAGAATACATTGCTGCAAGCTTATTTTGCCTATTATAAACTTGTATTAAACCGATAGCCGGTCCTTTTTCCAAAGCTTCTTGAGGACTTAAAGAACTAAGTGCTATCAAAGCGCTCTTTCGTTTAATATTATTTGAAATATTGGCAGTTGCCGCAGCCTTGGCAAAACTCACGGGAGAGGAAGCTGTACGTATCATCAAACCACGCTCAAAATCCAGCTTGTATCCTCCCGAACCCTGCGGAGCTCCAACCATAAGCTGATGATCGTTCACTCCGCCTTCATGAATATATTCGACTTCTCTTTCTATGGAAATGCCCGAAACACTTTTAAATCCAAACATGTACTGATTAAGCGTAACAATAAAGTTAAATCCTTGTGTAAGGTAATCCATTGAGGACACTTTTACAATCGGCAAACGTTCTTTTTTTAAACCGAAAAGCCCATTGGTTAAAAGTCTATGCTCAAACATATGCCCACTTTTTACCGGTTTTCTTCCACTGGTAGGACGTGTTCCTCCACGTCTTTCTCCGAGACGACCACCTCCTGGTCTGGGGTCATTTCCGGGATAATAATTGTTTACAATAGGCATTTTTTCACCTCACAAGTTTAACCGTATAACTAAGTATTTATATCGAATATATTTTTCCTTTTTTTACCTGATTCTTCATTCATTTTTTTGTTTATTTTTGATGCCTCTTCGCAAAATCTTACTCTTTCTCTGTGAGGTAAAAGCATAATTTCTTGTCGAGACCAATGAAAGTAATAAGCCAAAAAAGCTATCTCTTCATATAAAATTTTACTCGGATAACTTTTTAGGCTTCCCCGAAAAAAGGCAGTTCGTACCTGAACTCATGAGCACATTTAGGGCAGATAATCGTAACTTCAGGTGGTTCAACAGAATTTATTTTTTGATACAAATCCTGTAAATACGCCATATCAGCCGTAAATAAGCTCTCAATTACGTGAGCGTCCACTCTCTTTAAAGTTCCGAGCGAGATTATAACTCTTTCAAGTAAAAGAATACTGAGATATCCCGGATTCATTTTGACTCTTGGATCGTTGAGCGGAACAATTTCATCAGCTGCATTAGCAAGCCTCATAACACCATGTTTATGCACTTCTCCGTTTTTATCTACGTATCCTCTTGGGAGTTCAAATTCTACCTGAGTTTCAAAGGGTACTGACATTAAAAATCACTCTTTCTTTAATTTTAGATACCTCTCTCCTCACAAATTCACATGCAAGGAGAGAAGGTATAAGATAATATTTCAGTTTAATTCGCTGATTTTTTAGACTAAATTTATGCGGAAACTGATGTGTCTCTCTTAATTCCTTCGTGAGCAAGAACCAGAGTTTCAATAAGAACACTTGAATTCTCTGCATCAAGAGAGTCAGAACTGTATTCTTTCGGCCACGCGTTAATTACTGTCCAACTTGCGGTCGGATTTCCTGCATTATTATAAACTGTAATAACAGCATTGACAGGTGTAAAATTCTGTCCTTCCAAATAACCATTAAAAAAATTATATAAAACTGGATCACTGTAAAGACCTTTAGTAAGCGTAATGTCGTTATAACTTACAAGGCCCGGCAATTTACGGGCGGTAAGATACCCAAATCCACCTTCCCTGTAAGTGCTTTCATCGACAGTAGTTGAAAATCCTTCTACACTCTTAAAAGACGTAACCGCTAAACCTTCAAAAGCCGCCGTAAATCTATATCCTCTTATAGGTGCAGACAATCCGTTCGCTGCTGAAGAACGTGTGGAAAGTACTCCTACACCCATTTCTTGAAGTCCTGAAGTTGCCATTCCCTCAGCCATTTAAAATCATTCTCCTTCCTGTTTAAATTTTATAATTATTCTCCTGTTTTTTGAGTAATTCTAAAGATTACAAACTCTGCCGGTTTAACCGGTGCCACACCGATAACACAAATCAATCTTCCATTATCGATATCATCTTTAGTCATCGTATTGGGACCGATATCAACAAAGAATGCATCTTCGGGAGAACCTCCTACAAGAGCTCCTGTTCTCCATACTCCCTCTAAGAAAATTTCTATTGTTCTTTTTACTCTCGCCCACAAACCTGCATCGTTAGGCTCAAATACAACCCAATTGGTGTTTGCCTTTATGGATTCTTCCAAGTAAATAAAGAGACGTCTTACGTTTACATATTTCCACAGTGGCTTGGAAGAAGCTGTTCTGGCACCCCAAATTCTTATTCCGGCTCCTGGGAATTTTCTTATAAGGTTTACACCTTTTGGATTTAATAGATCCTGCTCAGCGACATTGTAGTTGACAAAAAGTCCTGTACAATTTGCCACAACTTCGTTTGCCGGAGCTTTATGAACACCTCTTTGATTATCACTTCTTGCATATATACCCATTACTGAACCTGAAGGAGGTATAAAAGTGTCCTTCTTGTCGAGCGGGTCAAATACTTGAAGCCATGGATGATACATAGCACAATAATCACTATCTACTATGTCTCTATGTTGCATTAAATCCGCAACTGTTTTGGACGTCATAGGCATATCCAAAACTGCAAATCTACTTGCAAGTTTCTCACAATGAGCTACCAGAGAAAGTTGAACGTTTGGACTGGTAATACCCGGAATACCCATAATACTTACATCCGTATTATCCAAAAACGCTTGTATACCTGTTCTTGAACCAGGTCCTTCATCTTTTCCGATAAAATCTGCATCTGTAAGAGTTGCAGCTGTTCCGGTTGCTCCTCCGGAAAGAGATATTTTAATTTCATCTCCTTCTCCACCAAATACCTGTCTTACAACATCCATCGGTGCTACTGCACTTTCGGAAGCTTTTGCCTTTAAAGTTACTATTTCGGATTTTGCCATCAATTTTTCGATAAATGAGGGTGATGCAACGTTAAATGTTACTCCCTTGTACTTCTCGACTTCTCCGTCAAACTCAACAACAACATCCATTTCGCATGTATTGAGATTTATTTTCGGTAAAAGCGAATCATCAACCACATCACCTTCGAAAGGTTTATCAAATGTTACAAAATTTCCGGTAACGTTGTTTACTATACCGAATTGCTCTTTATCGGTTCCGGTAAGAGCTACTACATCACCTACCGCAAACCCGGCAACGTTTTTCAAACGATATTTTCCGTTACCTAAATCTTCGAGTATTTGGCTCTTGCTTCCATCGGCAACCGAAAATGTCAGCATTACTGAGTTTCCCCAAGCACCCACATCTTTGGCTTCGATATCGATAATGCCTTCTTTTCCCTCATTACACGAAGCTTTTGCTACCGTTGCATCCGGAGGGGCAACACGCATAACAAATGCCCTGGAACCTCCGTTAACAAAAAAGTGATTTACTGCATGTGCTAAAAATCTGTAATCACCAAATTCATTTTCATGCAAGTAACCGCCAAATTTTCTCGCAAAATCCGCAGGACCTGTTACCAAAACAGGTGAACCCGATACCGGACCTTTTTCCGCAACACCAATAAAACCTGCTGTGCTTGTTCCCACTCCCTGCATAGGAGTAGGACCACTGTCAAATTCCTCTACATAGACTCCCGGAGATAAATACTCTGCCATAATCATCTCGGTTCCCTACTAATAATTAGCAAGAACCTTTCAACTCCTTTCCACAACAAAAAATATAAATTTTACTTCATTTTACAGAATATCTGAATTTATTCCTCATTACACAAATATTCCATAAAACGATAACGGGAATTCTCCCATTTATTTAACATATAAAATAGGGAAATGAGCCCTAATCTATTGTTAACCTAATTTAATAAATTGCCTCAAGGGTTCATCATAAGAGTATTTATCATCTTTTCCAACTGCTCTTTACTTAACGACTCCAAATCAATATACGAAAATTCATCCGGCACTCTTTTTTGTACTCTTTTTTTCAATATTCTTTTCAGCAATTCCCTCAGTTCTGTAACATCCAAATCATGAATATCGGGATCACCGGAAAGCTCGACAATTCTTCTACGTCTGGTAACAGCATCATCTGCATCCACATACCTCTTTAACTTATTTTTTTCTAACTTTTTTACAAAATTGTCGATTTCTTTTAGAAAATCCAGATTATCTTCGTTTTTTTCCTCTTTTATATCCTTCATCTTTTTTATTTCTTTATCAATATCAAGCTTTTTACGGCCCTTTTCGTTACGCACTTCTCGCAACGACTCTATTGTTTCATCTTCATTTTTATCTTGATAAAGAAGTTTTTCTTCTTCGTCTTTTATACCATCATTATCGTCTTCAAGTTTCTTAATGTTCTCTCTATCTCCGGGGTCAAACTTAAAAGTTAACTGACTTGCTTTAAATTTCTTACCTTTTCCGTAAGTCGGTCCTCCGAAATAAGTATTGGGACCATCAATTTTTTTCTCAGGTATGCCACTTCGTTCTTTCACTGATTCAGGTACAATAGAAAAAGCTATCGGTGTATCTTTTTTATATTTCTTATATCCTACCGAGATTGTTCCGAATTTTGTTTCAAAAAATCCCATATTATTTGGTATGTCTCGTCGAAATTCGACATTCGCGGGAACGATTGAAGATGCTTTTATATCCTTTTTTAAAAATTGATACTTTTTAGAATGCTCTGCATCACTAAAATCATTATCCTCATCTTCATTCCACCAATTGGAGTTATTAACCCCTGCAGGAATTTTAGAAATATAATAGTCGAGTGTGTTTTCTTTTCTGTACTTCGCTTTCGACGATGTTTTGCTCTTTCTGTCTGCGTATTTTTTCACCAAAACCAGCTCCTCTTAAAACAGCACCCACAACGTCCGACTTTAGAGTGCCTCATCTCCTTTCTTAAAATTCACTCAATTAAACTAATAACTTTGCAAATTTTATTAATTAAATCACAGTGAATAATAATTTAACCACAAAAAACTTTTATATTACAATTTTTTGTTGTAATTATAATATATATTGCTATTATAACAGGTTTCATTATCGTTCGCTATTAATTTTTTACTAAATAATTGTTCGACTATTGTTATTTTATGTTGTTTTATGAGTAAAATTAAAATATTATACCCTAAATAACAGCTTTTAATATGTAGAGCCATTATTTACAGGTAAACCAAAGCTCACTGATAACGCACGATTTACTTGATTCATATCACGGGCTCCGGCTGTACCACGTTTTTCCTTAAGACGCTTTTTGTCAAGAGTCCTTACTTGTTCCAAAAGTACAACGGAATCTTTTGCAAGTCCACTAACTCCTGCAGATATATTGATATGTGTAGGTAAAGAATTTTTTGTTTCCTGACTCGTTATTGCAGCCGCTATAACAGTAGGACTATGTTTATTTCCAACATCATTTTGTACTATCAAAACAGGTCGTATTCCTCCCTGCTCAGAACCCACAACAGGGCTTAAATCAGCATAAAAAATATCTCCTCTTTTAATTTCCATTTATGATTCACTCTCCATCAACATATTTGATAAGAGTAGTTTTAACCCATTTTATATTTTTTAATCATAAATACAAAAATAAAAAACCTGCACCCAAAACAATTCTTGAGCACAAGTTTTACAAACTTACTTTAATTTTTATACGAAATTAAATTTTATTCCTCCGGTGAAACCACAACTGACATATTAACTGTTATTTCCGGATAAAGCTTTATAACAAATTCATATGTACCAAACGATTTTATGTCTTCATTTAAACGTATTTTTTTCTTATTAACGGATAATCCATAGGTTTCATTTATTTTTTCTGCAATTTCTTGTGATGTTACAGAACCGAACAGTTTACCACTTTCTCCTGCATTTGAAAATACAACAACTTGCTTATCTTTCAAAATATCAGCTGCTTTCAAAGCTTCTTGCTTTTCCATTTCTTTTTTACGCTTAAAAGATTCTTTTTCATTTTTAAGTTCATTTAAAGCTCCGTTCGTTGCTTCTATTGCCATATTTTTGGGAAATAAATAATTTTTTGCGTATCCGTCAGCTACGTTAACAACATCTCCCTTTTTTCCGCTTCCTCGTACATCACTCATCAAAATAACTTCCATGTTTCATTCTCCATTCTTATTTATAATATTTGATTTTATAATATCAATCAACTTTTTTTCAACTTGCTCCATGTTCATTCCTTCTATCTGGGTCGCAGCCATTGTTTGATGACCGCCTCCTCCCAATTTTTCCATAATCGTCTGAACATTTATCTCTCCTAATGACCTGGCCGAGATATTTATTTTGTCATTATTTGGGAACAAAACAAAGGATGCTTTTATATTTTTTACATTGAGCAATTCATCAGCTGCTTGTGCACAAGCCATACGAGAACCTTTATTAAACTCATCCAACCTTGCAACAGCACAATTCTCTATTATACGTGCGTTTTCTATTATACGACATTTCAATTTATAATTTTCGATAGAACCCGCAAACATTTGTTTAACTTCGGAAATATCTGCACCTTTTTTTCTAAGATAAGCCGCAGCTTCAAAAGTTCTTACTCCCGCTTTAAGCGTAAAATTTTTTGTATCGAGAGTAATTCCAGCCAAAAGACATTCTGCTTCTGATTTTTCCAAACACTTGTCACCTATATATTGAACAAGTTCCGTAACCATCTCGCAAACAGATGAAGCAGACGGTTCATGATAAAATATCATGGCGTTTTCGACTTTATTCACAGTGAGGCGATGATGGTCGATTACAGCTATGTTTTTACTCATAAGATATACGTCATTATTCTCGAGAAAATTTAAAGAATGCGTATCGACAACTATAAGCAAAGATTTATCGGTAATCATCGTTTGAGCCTGAGTCGGAGATATAAATATTTTATCTGAGTCTAATCTTTCCAGATATTCAATGGCTGAAGACGCCATCGATTCTTTTTTGTTTATTACTACAAAAGATTTTTTATTTTTAATTCGTGTGCATATACTCCAAAGCGCTACTGCAGCTCCAACACTGTCAAAATCCGAATATTTATGCCCCATTATAAAAACACAGTCACATGAAGCTATTCTCTCAGAAAGCATAGAAGCTACTACTCGAGTACGTACTTTGCTCCTTTTTTCAAGACCTTGGGACGCTCCTCCAAAAAATTCATAAGAAGACTTTCCTTTAACTGCAACTTGGTCGCCTCCTCGTCCCAGTGCCATATCCAATGCTCTTGCAGCTTCATTCTTTGCTTTAAAAAGATTTTCCGCTCCTCTGCTTATACCTATTGACACTGTCGCATATCTATGCTCATCTATTTGAGCTGAATGAATTTTATCTATTATTTTAAACTTTTCCGATATAAACTGCTTTAAATATTTTTCTTCAAAAACTACAAAATATTTTCCACCACTCAATTTTTTAAATATTCCCTGAGACTTTGCCATCCAATCTCTAAGCATTCCTTCGACTGCAACCAAAATTTGTGAATTTTGTTCATCGTCGGCATATCGGTAAAGCTCATCTCGGTTATCAAATACCACAAATCCTACGCACGGACGAGTATCACTATACTTTTTTTTCAAATTTTTAAATTCTGTATTATCTATAAAATACAAAATGACAAAATCTTTATTTTTTTCAGACAATACCTTAAAGTTTCTTCCTCCAAAAATAACAGAACCTGTATTTTTTTTAATTATTTCCCTGAAAATTTCTCCATACCGATTTACAAATTCTGAATAATTTACTTTGTCAATAAAATTTTCTTTAAATTTAGAATTGTAAAAAACAAGGTTATTAGGGGTGTCACTACTCAATACAACTATCGGAGTAGGAACGGAGTTTATAAGATTTTGACTATCCTCACCAAGAATATCCTTAATATCATCTGATATTTTAAAAACATAACTTTCATAATTTTTCACAAGCAAGCAACCCATTACAATTAGAACTATTGTAATAGATAAATTTATACCAGCCAAAACACGATTAAACGGAAAAATCGCTAAATTCATAATAAAAAGAACTATTACTACTGAAAGCAAAATGATTTGAAATGTCGATTTATTTTTTTTCAAAAACTATTCACCCCTCAAAAAAACCGGAATAAAAATCCCTGTAATTATAACTTAAAATAATTATATTCACAAATTGAATTTTTCTCCAGTTTTTTATCACATTTACCTATCTATAATTGATAATCTAATTTTTTAAACTTCCATTATTATCGGAAGTATTACGGGGTTTCTTCTCGTTCTGTTATGGAACAGTCTATAAAGTTCGTCCCGAACTTTAGTTTTCATCATACTCCAATCTCTGGTTTTGCTATCCGCACACTCTTCCAAAACTTTTAGCGCAACCCTTCGAGCTTCTTCAATCAAATGCTCGGATTCTCTTACGTACACAAATCCTCGTGAAACTATATCCGGTCCTGCAATAACGTGTTTATCAGAGGAATCTAATGTCGCAACCAATACTATTAGACCGTCTTCTCCGAGATGTTTTCTGTCACGAAGAACGATACTTCCGACATCTCCCACACCAATTCCATCTACCAATACCAACTCAAGCGGTATCTGACCTATTTTTTTCATATGATTACGATTAATTTCAAGCACATCACCTGTGTCACCCACAAATACATTTGATTCCGGCATACCCATAGCTGTTGCGAGTCCTGCATGTTTTACCAAGTGACGACGTTCACCATGAACAGGAATGAAATACTGAGGTTTTATTATTCCCTGCATAATCTTAAGTTCTTCCTGGCAAGCATGACCCGAAACATGAGTTTCATACATAGACTCATATACCACTTCGCAACCTAATTTCATCAATTCATTTACTACAGTTCCGACTGTTTTTTCATTTCCGGGAATCGGTGTAGCTGAAATTATTATGAAGTCCTCCGGTCCCACGTCAACTTTTTTATGTTCGGAAAATGCCATTCTATGCAATGCAGACATAGGTTCTCCCTGGCTTCCTGTAGTTACCAAAACCACTTCATTTTTAGCATATTTTGTTATCAAATCAATGTCTATTATTGTTCCCTCAGGTACATCAAGATAATTCATTTGCTGTGCTATAGTTACGTAATTGAGCATACTGCGTCCTGAAAATGCAACTTTTTTCCCATAATTCGCTGCACAATTTATAATTTGTTGAATACGTCCTATATTTGATGCAAACGTAGCAATTATAATTCTTTTATCTTTAGCTTTTATGAACAATCTTTCAAACGATTGATCTATATTCTTTTCGGTGGAAGTATACCCCGGTCTTTCGGCATTCGTGGAATCTGCCATAAGTGCGAGCACTCCCTCTTTTCCGAGTTCGGCAAACCGAGCAAGATTTATCATCTCACCACGAGAAGGTGTACAATCTATCTTAAAGTCACCGGTATGGACAATCGTACCTGCAGGAGAATGTATAGCAAGTGCTGCTGCATCTGGAATAGAGTGATTTACATTTATGAATTCCACATCCATACATCCAAGTTTAACATGCTCTCCCGCTGTAACCGTATTCAATTTTGTACTTCCCAAAAGACGATTTTCTTTTAATTTGCCTGTTATAAGCCCTATCGTCAGAGGTGTGGCATATATGGGAACATTTATCTTATTCAATAAATATGGTATAGCTCCGATGTGATCTTCGTGACCATGAGTTATCACCAAACCTTTTATTTTATCACGATTAGCCTCAAGATACGAAAAATCCGGAATGACCAAATCTATACCAAGCATTTCTCCATCCGGAAAAGACATCCCGCAATCGACTATTATTATATCGTTATTACATTCAAATGCTGTTATGTTTTTTCCTATTTGATTAAGTCCGCCCAAAAATACTACTTTCATACTCTTCACATTTCTGGAATTGCTTGTGGTCCTACGACCACGTGACGTTTTTGTGTACGACGATTTACTTTTTAACGGCGATTTATCAGCTTTCAAATTAGCCGATGAATTTACTGATGTATTTGTGTTATAATTTTTAACGATCGATTTTTTGTTTTTTGTATTTTGAATTATTCTTTTTATCGGTTTTTTTACTTCTTTTTCTAAAGTTTCGTTATTCAAATTTTCACTCAATTAAATTACCTCCTAATTTTTAAATATAACAATCAAAGTTTGTTCGGAATTCTCCGAACTCTGTGAATAAAATATTTCAATTTTTCCCGTATAAAAAATAAAATTATTTCCGTACACCAAACATTAGTTCGATTATAGCTTATTTTTAAAACAATGTCAACATAAATTCCAAAATTAACCATATAAAAGAGGTTTTATCTTATGAAAACAGTTGAAATATATACAGACGGAGCTTGCAGCGGAAATCCCGGACCCGGAGGTTGGGGAGCAGTATTAAGATACGAAAACTATCAAAAAGAAATTTCCGGATGTGAGTCTAACACAACTAACAACCGCATGGAAATCACTGCTTTAATAAAGGCTTTGCAAATGCTCAAAGAACCTTGCAAAGTAAAAGTATGCACAGACTCAAAATATGTATGCGATTCCATATCCAAAGGCTGGGCTTTATCATGGAAAAAGAAGGGTTGGAAAAAAAGTGACGGCAAACCTGCTCTAAATTCTGATTTATGGGAACAACTCCTGAATTTATTAGAAATTCACGATATTGAATTTACTTGGGTTAAAGGTCATGCAGGACATCCTGAAAATGAACTTTGCGACACTCTTGCAACAAATGCTATAAAAAATTTAAAAAAATCACAAACTATTATTTAAACAGTATAATTATTTCACATTTTTAAATAATTTGCAAACATTTATTTGTGAATACTGTATCTTAAAAAATATTTTAAAGAATAAAAATGAGTGGTCAAGATATTTCTTCACCACTCGAATTTGTTTATTAATTCTATAACATTGTGTGAGTAAAAGTAGGAACAATTTCCAGAATCTTTTTCTCTATCTTTTCGTTATTCTCACAGTTGCAGAGGTTACGCAATTGCTCCAATTCTTCACGAAACTTAGCAGCATCTACTTCAATCGGATGCCCTATATAAATTTTCTTATTTTCAGTTTTTTGTATTCCTTCTTCATCCATTAAAAGCTCTTCATAAAGCTTTTCTCCGGGTCTCAGTCCCGTATATTCGATTTTTATATCCTCACCAGGAATAAATCCAGAAAGACGTATCAAATTTTCTGCTAAACCTTTTATCTTCACAGGTGCGCCCATATCCAGTACAAAAATTTCTCCGCCCTTTGCCAAACCTCCGGCAGTTAGTACTAAGGAAACTGCTTCAGGAATTGTCATAAAGTACCTTATTATTTCCGGATGTGTAACAGTAACAGGTCCCATTTTTTTTATTTGTTCTTCAAAGAGAGGTATAACCGATCCATTTGAACCTAAAACATTTCCAAACCTAACAGCAACAAATTCAGTCTCGCTTTCACGACTTTTCATCTGTACCAACATTTCACATATCCGTTTTGTTGCACCCATTATATTTGTCGGATTAACCGCTTTGTCGGTAGATATCTGAACAAATTTCTTTACTTTATATTTATCAGACAACTCTAAAACATTGAGCGTACCGAAAACATTGTTTTTTACTGCTTCTTCTATATTCTTTTCCATCAACGGAACATGTTTATGAGCGGCAGCATGAAACACTACATCTATTTTTTCTCTTTCAAATATTTCTTCGAGCTCTTTCTTATCGCATATAGTTGCTATCTCTACAGAAAGATTTAATTCACTTGCGTACTTCATTTTGAGTTCTTGCTGTATCTCATATGCATTATTTTCATAAATATCCAAAATAATCAATTTCTTAGGGTTAAGTTTTGCTATTTGGCGACAAAGTTCAGAACCTATTGACCCTCCTCCACCGGTAACTAAAATAGTTTTTCCTATAAGATAGTCTCCGTATTGATTTTTATCAAAAATGATTGGTTCACGGCCAAGCAAGTCCTCTACTTTTATTTTACGTATAGCCGAAGATATTGAAGTACCCGAGGTAACTGTATCATAAATATTGGGAATAATTCGCACTTCAAGGTTCGTTTTCGAACAAATATCAAGAATACGTCTTCTCCCGGAAGTAGATATAGAATTAATTGAAAACAATATAACTTCTATTTTAAATTTTTCACAAATTTCGGGTATATGTTCAGTATCTCCTTCTATCTTAACTCCCATAAGTTTACGTCCGATTTTTTCACCGTCGTCGTCAACTATTGCAACCGGCAAATATTCGCTTGAAGAATGTCTGAAAATTTCTCTCAAAACAAGAGCTGTTGAATCACCGCCACCAACTATCAACATTCTTTTTTTATTTACCACATCTTCATGAGAAACATTATCTATAAGTCGATTTACACGATACAAAACTCTAAACATAAATATGCTGAGCATCGAAGTTATAAGGAAAATAAAATACATCCTCGGACTCATTCTTACAGAACCCAAAATTGTTGCCAAGAAAAACAAAAGGTTAGCACAGAACGTTGCAAATGCTGCATAAAAGAAGTCTTCTGCCTCAGCATACCGCCATATTTTATCGTAAAGCTTAAACGCTACGAAAACAATTGTAAAACATATGTTAACGGTCACAAGATACTTAAGAAACAACCTATCTACCGCAATAAATGTCAGACTGTTCTTATTTATGGCGAAAGAAATGTAAAACGACAAATTCCATATAATAAAGTCACAGAAAAACAATGCATATTTCCTGTATCGCTTTACAAATCTCCATATAGCATCTTTTATACTTCCCATACGACAACGTTCCCTTTTCTTAAAATAAAACTTTTATTTTGTTCCGAAAATCCTATCTCCCGCATCTCCAAGTCCCGGAACTATATACCCGTGTTCGTTTAATCCTTCATCTTTTGCTGCACAATATATCTTTACATCGGGATGAGTTTGTGTAAGAGCTTTTATTCCCTGCGGTGAAGCCAAAATACACATAAATTTGATGGTTTTCGGATTTTGCTTCTTTATACTCGAGATAGCATCAATCGCAGAACCTCCCGTAGCAAGCATCGGATCAAGAACTATAACGTCACGCTCACTTATATCATAAGGAAGTTTACAGTAATATTCCACCGGACTTAAAGTTTTCGGGTCACGATAAAGCCCTATATGTCCCACTCTTGCAGTTGGAATTAAACTCATAACTCCTTCAACCATACCAAGTCCTGCTCTTAAAATCGGTATAAATGCCAAATGTCTTTCAGCCAAAACTTTAGTTTTTGTGGCTGTAATAGGCGTTTCGACTTCAACTTCTTTTAACGGCAAATCTCTGAGAGCTTCATAGCACATAAGGCGAGTAACTTCGCTTATAAGTTCACGAAATTCCTTCGAACTTGTTTCTTTGTTCCTTAGCAAAGATATTTTATGCTGGATAAGCGGGTGATCCATCACCATGACGTTTTGGTTTTCTGACATTTTATTGTCCTCCCTATCGAATTTTCTGAGAATTTTCTATATCTGTTATCTGATCTACTCTTCTTTGATGTCTTTCACCTTCGAAATCGGTATAAAGGAACGACTTAACAATTTTTAAAATAGTTAGTGTATCGGTAAATCTTCCTCCAAGGCAAAGTACATTAGCATCATTGTGCTTCCTGGACATTGCCGCCAGTTCGGGTTCATAGCACAAAGCTGCCCGCACCCCATTTACTTTATTTGCCGCAATCGACACCCCTATACCGCTTCCGCATACTATTATTCCTTTTTCGCTTTCTTTTTGAGACACAGAATCAGCTACCGCCTTTGCAATTACAGGATAATCACACGACTTCTCGCTAAAAGCTCCAAAATCTTTATACTTAATTTTATTACTGGCAAAATATTTTTTTATTTCCTCTTTTGCTTTGTACCCTGCATGGTCGGAACCTATTGCTATCATTAATATTTCACCTACACTTTTAATTTATTCTCATTTAAAAGCCTTTCGACCTGTGGCACTCTTATATAACTGGGACTCAATGAACAAGCGTCATCAAATATTCCCTGGTTATACATTTCTTCTGCAGCCAATGCAACATTTGATGATTTGATATACATATCTTTTTCAGAAATCAAAGAAATATTATCAGTGCTGTAACCGCTTGCCATACTATTGTAACATATAAGTGCTCCATCTCCAACAAATTCAACGACATTACTTGAATTTCGTAACTGTGTAATTAAATCTTCAACATAAATTGCTCTATCTTGGGTTATTCTTATAATTTTTCCACCTTTTACCTCAAAAATAGCGTTATAAACTCCTCCTCTACGAGCATCCATACACGCACATACGATCTTTTCTGATTTATCCGTATTGAGAGCCAAAGCATGAAGAGAAGAAACACCTACGCAAGGTTTATTATTTGCCAAAGCCATTGCTTTAATTGTAGAAAGTCCTATACGAAGCCCAGTAAAAGAACCGGGACCTACCGTTACCGCATATAAATCTATATCTTCGGCTCTTGTAGCTGAACAATCCAGAACTGATTTTATCATAGGAGCTAACGTTTCACTGTGCGTAAGTCCAGCATTTACAAAAAATTCCGCAACCGTTTTTCCGTCTTTAACTACTGCCGCAGAAGCGGTAGCAGATGAAGAGTCAACGGCCAATATTTTCAAATTAAATCAGCTCCTTCTATTTTTATAATTCTCTCACATTCTTTATCTGTTTTACTAATCTCAATTTTAATGGAATCTTCAGGTATGAAGTCAATTATGTTTTCGCTCCATTCTATAATAATGGTACAATTACCTATGCATTCAAAAAAACCCGTTGATTCCAAATCTTCCAAACTATGAACTCGATACATATCAAAATGACAAATATCACACTTTTCACTTTGGTACTCATTCATTATAGAAAAAGTAGGGCTGGAAACCAAATCTTTTACACCAAAAAAACCTGCTATCCCTCTTGTAATGGCAGTCTTACCCACACCTAAATCTCCGAAAAGAGCAATAACTTCATTACCTTTAAGTTTTTCTCCAATACGTCTACCTATTTCTTCAGTTTCAAAAGCAGATTTCGAAAATATTTTCATATAGCGTTCCTTTAAATTCAAAATTCTAAACCAATTTATTCAAAAACTTACTTACTCGAACATTTTGACAATTATTAAAGAGTTCTTCAGGTGTTTCATCGACAATTATTTTACCGTTATCCATAAACAAAACTCGAGTTGCAGCATTTTTTACAAAACTCATTTCGTGAGTAACCACTACCATGGTCATTCCATGTTTGGCAATATCCGTCATTACCGATATAACTTCCTTAATCATTTCGGGATCCAACGCAGATGTAGGCTCGTCAAAAAGCATAACTTTAGGATTCATTATGAGTGAACGTATTATAGCAACACGCTGCTTTTGCCCTCCTGATAGTCTTACAGGGTAATCAAAAGCTTTATCTCTGAGACCTACTTTTTCAAGAAGAGCCAATCCCAAGTTATCCGCATCTCTCTGAGAGTACATTTTAAGTGTTACCGGTGCAAGTGTTATATTTTTAAGAATATTGAGATGGGGAAATAAATTGAAATGTTGAAACACCATCCCTATATCCTTTCTGAGAGCATCCATGTCGCATTTTTTATCGATTATGCTTTTCCCTTCAAACTCAATTTCACCGCTCGTAGGAATTTCAAGACCGTTAAGACATCTTAAAAAAGTACTTTTCCCTGAACCTGACGGTCCTATAATAGCTACTTTTTCTCCCTTTTTTATATCTACATTTATTCCATTGAGTATTCTTAAAACTTTCTCTCCCTGATGAAATTCTTTATAAAGATTTTTAACGCTTATCACTTACACGCAGCTTCCTTTCTATAAAAGACATAATCAAAGTGGTAAACATCACTATAACGAGATATATAAGCGCAACCGTCATCAACGGTACCAAAGGTTCATATGTTTGACTCCTGATGATGTCTCCCGCACGTGACAAATCCATAACACCTATAAACCCGGCTACAGATGTTTCTTTTATAAGCTGTATAAATTCATTAACTAAAGTCGGTAAAATATTCTTAAATGCTTGAGGTAATATTATTTTTCTCATTGTAAGACCTGAACTGAGTCCTAACGATCTTCCAGCCTCATACTGCCCGTTATCTATAGACATTATCCCCGAACGTATTACCTCCGAAACATATGCACCTGAATTTATTCCGAATGCTATCATAGCAACCGTTACTTTACTTAATCCCGTAGATGCAAGTATAAGGTAATATATAACGAACAGTTGTACAACTACCGGTGTTCCTCTAATCACTGTAAGATAAATAGTTGCAAGAAATTTAAAAAATTTGAATACTATATCATTTCTTTTACTTACCTTAACTATTGAAACAATAAGACCTATAAAGATTCCAATTACAAGAGCAGCTGCCGTTATGCCAATAGTATTAAGCAATCCTCCAAGTATCATTTTATAACGATTTTTGCAAAATAAATTATTATCAATTTGCCCTACTAAGTCAAGGCTTGGAGTTCCTGCTTCAATAACATATTTATTTACTATTTTATCTATTTCTTTGGAATCACGCATTTGCTTGAGCATTAAATTTATGTTATCAAGAAGTTCTGTATTTCCTTTCGGTACAGCAATACGATACCCTTCTTCAAAAAGGTACTCGTCGAGCATTTTGACTTTATTTCCCGAAAGTCTGACGAGCTTTTTCGCCGGAGCGTCATCCACTACAACCGCATCCACACGTCCGTTCATCAAATCCAAAACAGCATCAGAACTTTTATTGTACCTGATTATTTCAGAATCTAAAAAGTTTTCGGTACAATAACTGTCACCGGTAAAACCGAGAGCTACACCCAATTTTTTCCCATTAAGCTGTTCTCCTGAAGTTATATTACTGTTTTCAGGGACCAATATCGCCTGTTTTGCAAAATAATAAGTGTCTGAAAAATCAACATTCTCGGCCTTATCGTCACTATAACTCATTGCAGCGATCGCAAGATCACAGTTTCCGCTGCTCAATTCCAAAGTTACCGCATCAAAAGATACGTCATTTATATCAGTGGAAACATCCAGGCTTTCTGCAATTTTTTTTGCAATATCTACATCTATACCTACTATTTTATCTCCATCTTTATATTCAAAAGGTTCAAACTCAGCATTAGTAGAAACTTTTATATATCCACGACGTTTTATTTCATCTATCGAATTCAAGCCATTTACGGAACATAACTCCGAAAAAATTAAAGCAAGTGCAAAAAAACATCCTAAATTTTTCAAAATATTTTTCACTTAAAAAGACATCCTCCTAAGATTTTTGTGTCAATTTTTTGATAATTGATTTTGGTTTACTGTAAAAATAAGGAACAAGAACCGTAGCTACATTTTCATGTTTCCGTAATTCCTTTTCTATAAAAAACGTAGTTTGATTGTGAAAAATCGCATCTTTCCAACCGTTCCCACAGATACGAGTAAGAACAACAGTCAAATTTTCGCCGTCTTTAAGTTTTTCTTCCTGAGAAGAAATATAATCTTCTATCGGAGTTATTATATCACGATATGGAGTGTAAATGACTGTTAACGGAACATCTATTTTTAAATCCTGCCATTGTTTTTTCAATCTTTCCGTTTCGGTACTGGAAACTGAAATATGAAGCGCAGTTACATTTGAAGTTATTTTATTAGCATAGTCAAATGTTTTAAGAGCCGCTCTATTCATTTTATTTATAAGTACTACGCACGGAAGAGAATCATTACTGGTACTGGGTTTGTATTCGTAATTATAACCGAGAATACTTATTCCTTTTAAAAATCTAAAATAGTGCTTGTGAGTTTCCGACATAAACCACATCAATATAGGAGCCGCTATCAGGAGTGCCCATGCGCCATGAGTAAATTTAGTCGTAAATACAACTATCGAACCTACAAATGTAACCAAAGCTCCAAATCCGTTTATAAGAGATTTATACTGCCAACCTTTTTCTTTTGTTCTTATCCATTTCACAAACATACCAAATTGGGATATCGTAAACGAAACAAATACTCCCACCGAATAAAACGGTATTAAACGATGTGTATCTGCATTGAACGCTATAAGAAGAAGTGAACTTGTTATAAATATAAACATTATCCCATTTGAAAAACTCAATTTCGTGCCTCTTTGAGAAAACTGTCTGGGCATATATCTATCTTTGGCAAGTATGGAAAGAAGTATCGGTAAACCGCTGTAAGACGTATTCGCCGCAAGAAGAAGAATAAGTGAAGTTGTGAATTGTAAAATATAAAACATTATACCGTTACCGAAAATCGCAGAAGCCATTTGTGACAAAACCGTTTTATCGGTAAGAGGCATTACTTTCAGAGAAGTTGCCAAAAAACTCGTTCCTCCAAATATGAAAACTATTATTCCGCCAAGCATAAAAAGAACTTGTTTTGCTGTTTTCTGAGATGGTTCCTTAAAACTGGGTATCGCATTACTTACTGCTTCAACTCCTGTCAAAGCAGAACATCCTGAAGAAAACGCACACAAGAACAATGCTATTGTCATCGTATTCATGGAATTTGAAGTAAGACTTGAAATCTGTTCGGGGGTATAATTTATAGGCATTAAAGAATGATTGAAAAATCCCACAAATCCTGTAATTATGAGCGAAAACATCGAAAATATAAACACATAAGTAGGTATTCCAAAAACTTTAGAAGATTCACCTATACCACGCAAATTAACAAGCGTTATTGCTCCGACGCAAAGAAGTGAAATTATTATTCTGTAAGGTTCCAAAGCCGGATAAACAGCTAAAATTGCAGCCGTAGACGACGAAACGCTGACTGCTACTGTCATTATATAATCTATCACAAGGCACGTTGCTGCAAGAAGTGAAGCTTTTTTTCCGAAATTTTCTTTTGCTACTACATATGCTCCACCGCCGTTTGGATAATGGTTGATTATCTGGGAATATGAAAAAATAAGTATCAAAAGCAAAACTATAATCGGAATACTCACCATACCGACATAGTTTACCGCCATAATTCCCAATGCAGGAACCAGCGCCATAAGGATCTCTTCCACGGCATATGCAACTGAAGACACAGCGTCACTTGCCATTATAGGAAGTCCCCAAAGTCTTGAAAGTTTTTCATCTTTGAGTTGGTCATCTTTGAGTGCTGAACCTAAGAGTAATTTTTTTAAATTTTTTAAACTATTCACAATCACATCTTCTCCATTTTCAATATTAACGTCTTGTGTTTCGGTAACAATATTATCATAAAATCAACAAAATACAAAATATTTTTTAAAATTATAAAAAATATGCTTGCTCCTAAAAGCAAACATATTAAACCAACATTTATCTTATGTAAAATTTTTTGATATTTTGTATATCTTAAATATTTACTGAAGCTTATTTTGAAGCTCAAGTATTAGTTTTTTTCTTTTCTCCGTTTTTTCTCTGTCAAGTTTTACGTTTCCATTTTTATCTACATACACGACGCTTCCTTCGGATATATTCTCGTCCAACTTTTTAAAAGGAATTATCTTAATCTCTCCATCTTGATTTTCACATACCAAATAATCCTTTTCAATCCTATCCACAGACAAAAAATCCAAATTAAATCACGTCCTTAAAATTTTATTTCTCTGTTTCCACTTTTATACTTTTTCCGTCGGTTTTGAATATAATCGTACCTTTTTCATCAGTCCTATAGATTTTATCACAAAACTTTCCAAGTCTTTCAAGTATAATTTTTTTCGGAAGATTACTTTTGTCAGGTCCTACTGAAATTACAGCATATTCCGGTTTTATTTTTCTCAAAAAATTATAAGAACTTGAAGTTTTACTTCCGTGATGTCCTACTTTAAGTACCGTTGACTGCAAATCCGCATTAGACTTTATAATATCTTTTTCTTCGTTTATTTCAGCATCTCCGGTAAACATAAAACTTACGTCACCATATTTTATCTTCATAACCACTGAATTACTGTTTAAATTACTATGATCATTCACAGGGCCTAAAATCTCAATTTTCAAATCTCCTATTTCAAAATTGTCTCCGCTTACCACATACTTTATCTTCATATTTTTCTTTTCCAGTGCTTTAAGCATCTTTTCATAAGTCGTAGAAGTCGGAACAATATCGTTCGGAACTTTTGCAGCTATAAATTTATCAATCTGAAATTTTTCTATAACTTTACTCATCTGACCAATATGATCACGATGAGGGTGCGAAACCACAACCAAATCCAATTTATCAACTTTTTGGCGCTCCAAATATTCCGTAACAACGTCAGTTGGTTCTTTATCTGCTGCATCAATCAAAATATTTTTATCCTTACATTTTATGTAACAACAGTCAGCTTTTCCAACATTTAAAAAATGAACCGTCATGTTTTCATTTTGAATCTCGTTAACTTCAGTGGAATTTATTTGACTTCCTGAATTTTGAATTGAATCATTAAGACTGTTCAGCTTAAATTTATTAAATTTGGCAAAACCCAAAATTAATGCAAAACATAAAAATACTACAGCAGAAAACCAGTAACCAAATTTTTGCTTTTTAAAAGGTTTCATAAACAATCCCTCACTTTTGTTGATTCATATTCATTTCCATAAACTGTTGATAAGTTATTAGAACTTGTCTTGGCTTAGAGCCTTCGTGCGGACCGACTATTCCCATTTGTTCCATTTCATCGACAAGTCTCCCGGCTCTTGCGTATCCTACTCTTAACCTTCTTTGAAGAAGTGAAGTGGAAGCTTGTCCTGCTTCTACTACGCACTTAATAGCTTCATTCATCATTGGATCTGAAGAATCCTCTCCAGAGTGAGTATCAGCACCTTTGGAATTGTCTGAAGTTGCATTCTTTTCTATTTCTGCAGCTACTTTGGAATCGTACTCGGTTTTTTGAGAGCTTTTTATAAATTCTACTATCTTTTCAATCTCTCTGTCCGTTACATAACATCCTTGAACTCGAATAGGTTTCGGAGAACCTACCGGTGAAAACAACATATCACCACGTCCCAACAGTTTTTCTGCGCCGCTCATGTCCAATATCGTTCTCGAATCTATCTGAGACGAAACTGCCAAAGCAATACGACTGGGAATATTCGCCTTTATTATACCGGTAATAACATCAACTGATGGGCGCTGAGTAGCTATAACAAGGTGCATTCCCGCAGCACGTGCCATTTGAGCCAAACGACATATATAATCCTCGACTTCATTCGGAGCCGCCATCATAAGGTCAGAAAGTTCATCTATTATTATGACTATCTGGGGCATCTTTTCAAGAACTTCTCCCTCTTTATCGGTAAGACAAGGGTTACGCTCTATCAAGTCATTATAAGAATCCAAATCTCTTACGTTGTTTTCCGCAAATCTTTTGTAACGGCTTAACATTTCATTTACTGCCCAACCTAATGCACCGGCTGCTTTTCTTGGATCAGTAACAACGGGCACAAGAAGGTGCGGTATACCATTGTATACTCCGAGTTCTACTACTTTCGGGTCTATCATAAGGAGTTTTACTTCATCGGGTCTGGCATTGTAAAGTAAACTTATTATGAAAGAATTTATACATACCGATTTACCTGAACCTGTAGAACCTGCTATGAGCAAATGCGGCATCTTTGCAAGATCTGCCGTCATTATTTCACCCGAAATATCTCTACCAAGGACAACTGTAAGTTTACTCTTTGACGACGTAAATTTTTTCGAAGAAATTAATTCCCTCATTTTAACAACACTGACAACTTTATTTGGAATCTCTACTCCCACAGCTGCTTTGCCCGGAATGGGAGCTTCAATTCTTACGCCTGACGAAGCCAGATTGAGTGCTATATCGTCAGAAAGAGTTGTTATTTTGCTTATTTTTACTCCTGACGCAGGTTGTAATTCGTATCTGGTCACCGCCGGACCTCTACTTATGTCTATAATTTTTGTCTGTACGTTAAAACTTTTCAATATATCTACAAGCATTTTACCGTTATTATTAAGTTCTGTGGTTATATCTCCTTCATGAGGGTTGTCCGATTTATTAAGCATTTCAAGAGGCGGAAATTCATAACTGTTTGAACTGTCAGAATTTTTTGATGAATTTTCAAGTTCCGACACAATAGAATTTGCATCTTGATCAGACACTTTTTCGGAAGCATTCTCAGATTTTTTCTTTAGCATAAACTTTTCGGTAACTTTAGAGATATCCTCTTCTTCTTGTTTATCAGCATTTTTTGAAAATATCTTAGTCGTATCGGGAAAAACGGATTCCGATTTTACACTTTTTTCCGAAGTGCCTATATCAATATCTATTTTTGAATCTTTACGATTTTTAATTTCCTCAGTTTTATCCTCAATTTTGTTTTTTATGACTTTAGCCGGTTTTGAAAATATTCCGAAAAACTCCATCAACCCTGCTCCGGTCAAGAACATGACACACAAAAAAATTGCTATTACATTGGTAATTCTTGCTCCCGCAATGCCGAATGCCCAAACAATCGGTACTCCCATCACCGCTCCAAAAAGTCCGGAACTTTTATTGAGAGCACCTGATTTATACTGATCGAGTATATAATTAAATCTTTCCGTAAAATCTCCCTGACTCGTCTTTAAGGAAAAAACGTAAAAAAGAGAACAGCAAAAAATAATAGTAACAGAAGACATTATAAGCTTTGATTTAATACTTGGTCCCGTTTTTCCCAAAGAATCCAAAACCGATACGCACAAAAGCAATATCGGCCACAATATAGAGCACACTCCAAACAGCCCAAATATAAAATTATGCGTCCAAAGCCATATATTTTCTCCCGGAACGATCACCAAAAAAAACAATATCAACGCAATACTGAAGAGAATAACCGATCCGAGTGGACCTCTTGATTTATTTGTAAGTTTTGAAGTGCTTTTCTTCACTTTCTTCTTTCTTGCAGAATTAACGCTGCTTTTTTTCATTTAAACTCATTCCTTTACAGTGAAAATCCGGTAAAAATATTAACTCCCATACACCGTTCTATTATTCCTACCACTATCGCCGCCATTCCTACGACGAAAGTATACACAACAAACACCATCATTTTGTCTGTTTTTAAAAGCCATTTAAAAAGTTTAATTGATAAAAATCCCACAATTGCGGAAACAACCATACCCACAATTACCGGAACTATTCCCACCGACGATATTGCTCCCGCTTTTGCCGCATCTTTAAGTTCAACGGCAGCTGCAGCCATTATTGCAGGAATTCCAAGTATAAAAGAATAATCCAATGCAGTTTGTTTGCTGATTCCTCTTAAAAGACCTGTCGAAAGAGTAGAACCGGAACGAGATATTCCAGGAAATATCGAAGCTACAACCTGCGTTACACCTATCCACACTGCATCCATAACGTTTAAACGAGTTCTTCCATCCCACACTCTTTTGTTATTATTCGAATCAAGGTAAGCATAATTAAATTTTGCACTTTTTCTATGATTGATTCCCATTTTTAAAAGAACGCATGTAATAAGCAATGATACTCCTACCATTATTATGTTTTTGTCGCTCGCTAATTCTTCAGCCACACCTTTTATATTCGTTCCACTTCCCGGTACGGGCAAAAAAAGTAAAAAAAGCGGTACCAACCCTATTACAAGCATTATTACAAGATTTTGATATTCCGTTAACTTTTTAAAATTAAATTTACCTGTAACAATATTTCTTACAATTTCAAAAAAAGCTTTAATTAAATTCCAGACCGTCTTGTAATAAACAGCTAAAACTGCCGCCAAAGTTCCTATATGCAACATTACGTTAAAAAATAAATTATTTTCTCTAACTCCCAAAACATGCTGAGCCATAAGCAGGTGTCCACTGCTGGAAATAGGCAAAAATTCCGTAAGACCTTGAACTATTCCTTGAATAACTGCATCTAAAATATTCATTAATATGTACTCCTTACCGATTTTCCGATTTTTTTAATCGAATATAATAAATTTATATGTACACGCCTAAATTTTAATTATATCAAACTTCAAAATAAATTTACACCGCAAAAGCAATTGTCTCAAAATTTACCTTTTTATTACTTTTACGGTGATTTTTATAACCAACAAATGTCGTATTCTCTTTCCTACGGATTAACTGAAATTATGAATTTTTCTTTTTTGTTCGTGATTTCGACTTTGATCTCTTATCTATGTGATCATAAAGGCACGCTATAGCTTCTGATAACGTTCCTACATTATCAATCAATCCTTCTTTAACAGCTTGCTCTCCTTCAACCACTGAACCGATATCCAAAACCAATTCCTCTGTATTCATACAAAGTTCATAAAATCTCTTTTCCGATATATTTGAATTGGAAACAACAAAATCCGCAATACGCTTTTGCATCCTTTTAAAATATTCAAAAGATTGCGGTACTCCAACTGTAGTACCACCAGTCCTTACCGGATGCACAGTCATTGTCGCCGAACGAGCTATAAAAGATTCATCTGCACACACCGCAAGCGGAACACCTATGGAATGTCCCCCACCTATTACCATTGAAACTGTAGGTTTACTCATTCCTGAAATTAACTCCGCCATGGCAAGTCCTGCTTCTATGTCTCCTCCCACGGTGTTAAGCAAAAGCAACAATCCATCTATTTCCGGATCTTCTTCTATTGCAACAAGCTCCGGAATAACATGTTCGTATTTTGTGGTTTTATTTTCCTCAGGAAGGTACGTATGCCCCTCTATCTGTCCGATTATTGTTAAACAGTAAATTTTTCTCTTACTTGATGACGTTATTACCGACCCTATATTTTGAATCCTTTCATATTGTTTTTCGCTTCCCGTAGAAGTATTTTCAGAAGAATTATCTTTTTTGGATTCATTTTTCAACATTTTTGAATTTTTCTGTTTATTCATTATTTACCACTCCTTATACAGGTAGTTTCCCAAAAAACAGCAAAAAAATTCACACCCAAAAATTTATTTGATATAAAATAAATAAAAATTATTGACAGCTATTTTTTAAACGGTATAATTATACATATAATCTTGTAAGAAAGGAGGAATTTTATGAGTAAAGGCTTAGTTAAACTGTTAAAGGAAATAAGTACTAATCCGGAGCATCAAAAAAATCTTGCGAAATGTAAAAGTAAGGAAGAAGTATTTAAATATTGCTCTTCTATCTGCCAAGGTTACACACCCAAGGAACTCAATAACTTTATTTTAAATTTCCTGAAAATAAATAAACTTAGAAATGAAAACAAAGAAAATACCATTAACGACGGTGAACTAAAAAAAATTTACGGAGGAATCCAAAGGGGAACATTAGACCAACTAAAAGAAAAATCTGAAAAATTTGAAAATGGTATCGACCTAACTGCAAATTTAATAAACATTTCAAGTATTGCATTCTTTGAGGATATTAGTCAAAAATCTCCACAAGAAATGCTTGATCTTACTATGAATTTAGCGAAAATTTTTGGATTTGAATAATAGATAAAATAAATTCTACTTAGAGAAAGGAGGAATTTAATGAAAAATTTAAAGACATCTCAAACCAAAAAACTATCTGATTTCTTTGAAAAATTATCTAAAGATGAGAATTTTCTCAGAAAATTTTTATCACTTCACTCAATAAATGAAATGTATGAGTATGCTATAAAGAATTCTGCGGAAAAATTTTCATTTTTGGAATTTGTCGAGAATGTTAAAATATTTTTTGATTCAATAGATAGAGAAAAAGTTCAAAAACTTTCAGACTACGATACAGAAAAAATATCAGGAGGAATCGAAGTACCTGAAAGCACATTTGTGAGTGTGTTAATGTTTATTCCTGCCATAATAGAACTTACCAGTATTATCAAAAGTTATCGTGAAAAAAAGAAAAAACTGAATGATCAACTCAAAAATGATGAAGATGATACTTGGATAAAAAAGCAACAAGATGAAATTGAAAAAGAAATAAAAATAGCTGAAGCTAAATTAGAATTTTACAAAAATCAAGGAGTGGTTTAAAATGACAAACAATAAAAATTTGTTAAAATTTTTGGAAAAAATTTCAAAAGATAAAGATAAAATATTAAAATTGGCTTCTTACTCAAACCCGGAAGAAATGTATAATTATGCTCTTTCTGAATCTGATGGCGGTTTTACCAAGGAAGAATTTATGGATACTTTAAAAGAAATTAGTGATATTTCTAATAAAATTTTATTAAACGCAAAAAAGTCAGGTAAATCTCCTGAAGAAATTATCAAAGAGATGTCAGACGAAAATCTTGAAAACGTGTCAGGAGGAATAGAAGAGATGCACCGCTCTATAGTTATGGGTGCTAGTGCAGCCGTAAGTCTTTTTGGAATCCTTTTTCAGATGTATAACTCCTATAATCAACGTAAAATAACTGAAAATAATGAAAAAAAGTTTAATGACCTTAATGAAAAGCAAATAAAACTAAAAGAATTAAGAACACGATTAGAAATAGAAAAAGCTAAAGAAGAGTTAAGACAACTTGAACAAAATCAATCGACGAAAGCGTAAAAACATGAAATAAATAAACTTAATGCCATATAAATTTGAAAAATTCAAATTCCACTATGCTATAAAAACATTACATTGGATTTTTTACAAATATCTCATAAGGTGGTGGTAATAATGAAAAAATACAAAGACGTAACGGATCTCTTTTCTGCAGCAGCTTATGATGAAAATTTAAAAAATGAGCTATTATCCTGTCAAACCATAGATGATATGTATAATTTCGTTTCTAAGTTCTGTTCTAATAAGTTTTCTAAAAATGAGTTTAAAGATTTCATAAATAAAATAATAAAAAATTATCTACTTTCAGAAAAAATGTCGGATAATAAATTACAAAAAGTGACAGGAGGAAACTTAGGACAGAAACTTTTGGAAGCTGCAAACTATGTAACAGGGGACCTGTTTAAGTTCCAAGAAAACGCAGGAGAAGATGCGGAACCAGTTCCGCAGCACCGTGCTATTGCTAGCATCGCCAAATCCACTAGTTCAGCATTAGTAACTGTTCCAGATCTGTACAACGCAATTTGTAATTTTAGTAAACAGTGGAGTAACAGCAAAAAGAAAAAACAATTGCAAGCATACCAAGATGAACTTGAGGATTTGAATTTTGAAATAGAACAACTAAAAAAACAAAAATTATAAATTATAATACACATTACAAAGTATATAAGTATTTCTCCCAGCCTATCTGGAAGTGTTTCTTTAATATATAATCCTTGGTAATTTTTAACCTAGGTCAATACAAAACCGTCATTTACAAAAAATTATTCCACAAAATAAATCTGTATTACTTGTTTTCTTGTAACTAATGTACTTCCGTTTAAAAATGCTTGTTTTCAAATTTATACGCCTTTTAAACACTATCATCGCACTTTTATTTTTAGTTATTTCGCAAATTTCATGATAAATTTTGTTTTATTAAAATTAATAAAAGTAAGTGTATGTGGTCTAATATTGTGTGCTCTTTTTTACCATTTATATTTCATTTTTTTAATAAGAATATTATATTATTTTTTATATCTGCTCATAAATTATTAGTGTATTTCCTCGTGTATATCAAAGTAAACTCGTGTTGCACACGATGCTTAAGTAATTCCTCCATTATGTGATAAATCTCGTACAATAAGTGCAATACCTTTTCTTATTTTTGATAGCTTAAGCTACACATTATATTTGAAAAGGTGTTGATTTTTTACTTTAATTCTCTTTGAAACAGAATTCATAGGTACTCATCTCCTTTGAAAATATTTTTACAGTTGTCATTATATACAAATTATACATATAATCATAAAAATATCAAGATATTTAATTGAAATATATAAAAATTTATTTTTAAAAACAAAAAAGCAGTTCACAAAGAACTGCTTAGAAGTGATTTCGATATAATTTATCAGTTAGACAGGACAAGAACCATGACAATCAGTGTCAATTTTTCCGACTATCGGAGTGGGGTCTATACCTTTTTTTGTGTAATAATCAGCTAAAGCTGCTCTTATAGCTTGTTCGGCAAGAACTGAACAGTGAACTTTAACCGGAGGAAGTCCGTCTAATGCTTCCATTACGGCTTTGTTTGTAACTTTGAGAGCATCTTCTATACTTTTTCCTTTAACCAGCTCAGTAGCCATAGAACTTGTTGCTACGGCGGCTCCACATCCAAAAGTTTTAAACTTAACATCAGTTATAATGCCATTTTCTATTTTGAGATACATTTTCATTATATCGCCGCATTTTGGATTTCCAACTTCGCCTATTCCGTCAGCGTTTTCAATTTCTCCTACATTTCTTGGATTTGCAAAGTGATCCATTACTTTTTCACTGTAATTCATTTAATTTTCAACTCCTTAATTTTCAAATGTTTAAAACTATTTACTTTCTTTAATTATTTTTTCCCAAAGCGGAGACATATCACGAAGCCTTTTTACTGCTTTGGAAACTTCTTTTATGACAAACTCGATTTCTTCATCTGTATTTGATTCATCAAGCGAAAGTCTTAACGAACCGTGAGCAATTTCATGAGGCAGTCCGATGGCAAGTAAAACATGACTCGGATCAAGAGAACCGGAAGTACACGCAGAACCCGAAGAAGCACATATTCCTGCCATATCAAGTAGTAAAAGCAAAGATTCGCCTTCAATTCCTTCAAAGCTTATGTTAACGTTTCCGGGAAGTCTTTTTTCTCTGTGACCATTAAGTCTTGAACGTTCTATTTTTAAAAGTTCACTGATAAGTTTATCACGTTTTTTAATTAATCTTGAATTTTTTTCTTCTATTTCGGCACATGCTGTTTCTATCGCTTTTCCAAGAGCGGCAATTTCAGCTGTGTTTTCCGTACCTGCGCGTTTTCCGGATTCTTGAGCTCCACCTTCCATGAACGTTTCTATTCGTACGCCTTTTCTTACATACAGAGCACCTACTCCTTTTGGTCCGTGAAATTTATGAGCAGATAAGGAAAGCATATCGATGTTCTGTTTTTTAACATCTATTGGAACGTGACCTATTGCCTGAACTGCATCTGTATGAAAAATAACATTTTTATTCTTGCATATTTTACCTATTTCATCTATCGGTTCAATAGTACCGATTTCATTATTTGCATACATTATTGTTACAAGCGCAGTTTTTTCGGTTATTGCGTTTTCGACATCTTTCGGATTTACAACACCTTGATTATCTACATCAAGATATGTGACATCAAATCCTTTTTTTTCTAAATATTGAACTGTATGAAGAACTGCATGATGCTCTATTTTGGAAGTTATGATATGATTTTTTCCTTTTTTTAATCCTTCAAACGCAGCACCTTTTATTGCCCAGTTGTCGGATTCGGTTCCACAGGAAGTAAAAAATATTTCTTTCGGAGAAGCTCCTAAAGCTTTTGCAACACGTTCTCTTGCAAATTCAAGCTCTTTTTTTGCATTTCGTCCGACGGAATAAATAGTGGATGGATTTCCGAAATTTTCTCTGAAAAACGGCATCATTGTTTCCAAAACTTCCTGGCTTACCGCAGTTGTGGCGGCATTGTCCATATAAATAATTTTTTCCATACTTGTCGGGTCTTATTTTTCAAAGTTGCCCGGTTTACCACCTTTCTTTTTATTTTGAATAAACTGAGATTAATTCTTACCAAATTTTTTCAGATTATAACAGCTTAAATTTTAAAATGATCTGAAATTATTTCAAAATGCAATTTTATTTTGAATATAGTCTGTAAGGCTGTCAATCGAGATTCTCTCTTGGTTCATTGAATCACGATCACGGACGGTAACACAACCATCATTTTCACTGTCAAAATCGTAAGTTATGCAAAGAGGAGTACCTATTTCATCTTGACGACGATATCTTTTTCCTATTGAACCCGATTCATCGTAATCTACCATGAAATTTTTTGAAAGTTCTTCATAAACTCTTTGAGCTTTTTCTCCGAGTTTCTTGGAAAGCGGCAATACACAAGCCTTGAATGGAGCCAAAGCAGGGTGAAGTTTCAATACAATTCTGGTATCTTTTTCATTTATTACTTCTTCGGTGTATGCGTCGCAAAGGAAAGCCAATGCCACACGGTCAGCACCGAGAGAAGGTTCTATAACATAGGGTAGATACCTTTCTCCTGTTTCAGAGTCGAAATAATCAAGATTTTTACCCGAATGCTCTTGATGACGCTTTAAATCAAAATTAGTTCTGTCGGCAATTCCCCAGAGTTCTCCCCATCCAAACGGAAAAGCGTATTCTATATCGGTTGTTGCATTGGAATAGTGACAAAGCTCTTCTTTTGAATGGTCACGAAGTCTTATATTTTCTTTGTTCATTCCAAGACTTAAAAGCCATTTTTTACAGAAATTTTTCCAATAATTAAACCATTCCAAATCAGTTCCCGGTTTGCAAAAAAATTCAAGTTCCATCTGTTCGAATTCTCTTGTTCTGAAAGTAAAGTTTCCCGGAGTTATTTCATTTCTGAAAGATTTTCCGATCTGAGCTATTCCAAAAGGAATTTTTTTACGTGAAGCTCTTTGTACATTTGAAAAATTTACAAATATACCTTGAGCGGTTTCAGGTCTTAGATATATTTCATTTTTACTGTCTTCAGTTACACCCTGAAATGTTTTAAACATCAAGTTAAATTTTCTAATACCGGTAAAATTATGTCCACCGCATTCAGGACAGGCTATATTGTTTTCGGAAATACATTTTTCCATTTCTTCAAAAGTCATGGCATTTGGATTAATTCCGGCATCCTCTATTAATTTATCAGCTCTATGACGAGATTTGCATTCTTTACAGTCCATAAGAGGATCAGAAAAACCACCAATGTGACCGGAAGCTTCCCATACTTTCGGATTCATAAGTATAGCAGCATCAAGTTGAACATTATATTTGGATTCTTGAACAAATTTTTTAATCCAAGCTTTTTTTACGTTATTTTTAAATAAAACTCCAAGCGGACCGTAGTCCCAAGTATTTGACAAACCTCCGTAAATTTCCGAACCGGAGAAAATAAATCCTCGATTTTTACAAAGTGCGACGATAGTATCCATATTTTTCATTGTTTCAATGCTCCTCACTTTATTGAGCTTAGTCAAAAATTAGTACAAAAACACGAAAATCAGCTGATTTTCACTGCATGCTGATTTCCTGAATTTAAAGTTACTCCCAAAACTGAGTCGTAAATCGGTTCAGAATTCGGAATAAACCTTCCGTATTTAATTATAATATTTTTAAACTTGCTAAGCAATTGAATTTCTTTCTTAATTTCAGATTCGTAATAACCCGTGTAAATCACAAAATCATCATTGCATCCAAGTTTTCTAAAATAAGAAACGAGTTGCAATATTTCGTCAAATTGGAGAATCGGTTCAAGTCCACCGACAACTATAGCGGAAGTCAGTAGATTTGCTCTGTACCGTTTAAAAATTTCTGGAATAGTAATAGTTTTATTCGGCATCTTGGAAACCGACATATTTTGACAAATTGAACAATCCAATCCCAGTTCTTTGAGACATTTGAAATCACATTTTGAAGTTGCAATAAACATCGAAGCTTTTTTGTAATCTTGAAAATTTTCATCGACTATTTCCTTAACGGTTAGTGTGAATTTCGATGTATCAAAATCAATTTTCATTTAAATCAAACCATTTTCTTTGTTCAAATTCCTGTTTGCGTTCTTTACTGTAAGCTGAAACCGGTACCAAAAATCCTACTACTCTCGAATAAGTATCTGCTACATCCTTGCCACATTTCGGACATTTTGGCGAAAAAAATGCGTGTTCATCTTCACATACGGAAATTTTACAGTTATAAGCAAAATATATTACTCCGGATTTTGCAATATGATTTAATAGCTCCCAAGCTTGTTCTTCGCTTGCAAATTTTCCTGCGAGATTTATGTGAGAAATTTGTCCTCCACCACACTCTTTATCAAGCTTTGCTCCTAAATTTATTTTCTCGTTAAGAGTACATTTTTCCATCAAAGGAATCCACTGATTCGAATAAATGAAATATTGTTCTTTTTCCGGATATAAAATAGAATCCTTTTGACTGAGTATTACATTTGCTCTCTCTGCGGGAATAGCTTCTACATTTATACTATAGTCGAAGGTATAAGAATCTTTTTGAGAATTTATCGCATTTAATATTTCAGTTGCGAAATCGAGGCCTTCTTTATAATAAGATTTATTACCGAATTCATCAGTATTAATAAATCCGAACTCTGAAATTGCTTCATACATCGCTGTAATTCCGATTGTATTGTACTGTTTTTCAATTTCTATAAGACCGTAGGAGTAATTTGGAAGTAATCCTCTTTCAATATCTTGCTTAATTATGTCTCTGACAACATCCAAAACTTTTACACAATTATCAATTCTGTTTTTGAGTATTTCCAAGAATTTTTCTTTGCTTCCGCCTGATTCTATTGCAATTCTTCTGAGATTAATAGTGTTAACCTGAATACTTCCCACAGAAAGAGAAGTTCCACCGACTGAATTTATAAAAGCATCAAGTTTTGAAGTGTTTGAAATAAGTCTGCAGCAATTTGAAAGGCTTGTGACATCATTTCCAACGTAAAAATTACTGTCATACCAAGTCATATTATGTCTGTTGCACCATCTTGCAAATTCTTCGTCTACGAATTTTCCGTTTTGGAATAGCAAAGAATATGTAAGAACAGGGAAAGTCATCATTGTTTCTTTTCGTATTTCCGAAACTACTTCCATAAATACTTTCTGGTGCTCAATAATTCCTTCAATGTGGTCAATTACATAATCTCCGTTGGGGAATTGGCGTCCCCCGAAAAGTTCGACAAGATAATTTCTGTCCATAACGCTTATATTTGAAAAAGCACATTCGGTGACACGGAGATAAGGTTGGTTTAAATCGTATATAAATTTCTGAAAACATTGTTTGCGATAATACTCAGGATCTTTAAGGCAGAAATTATTTTTAACGTCGTTGTACCAGAAATAGTAAGAATACAGAAGATAACTCGGAAGTCCTACCGCTCCGCTGCTACGGTTTGAAGCCCAGCTTATAAACTCCAAAACATGATCGTTAAAAGTCGTTAAATGTTTAGGAGCTCCGGTTTTAAATTTGTTGATAAAGAAAAGTCCTTTTTCAACGAGTTTATCAAGGTCGTAAGCATAACAATAAGGAGTAAAGGATGACGTTGCAGAATTGTGAAGATAGAACTCTCCGTTCCATTCTCCTTCCAGCCAAGTCTGAGCCGTTTCGTTGCCGTATTTTTTCGTTATTTCTCTAAAAATTTTATTGTACGAAATAAGTTTGGTATGTGGTTTAACCATATCTGCCAAAAGTGTTCTGACGTCTCTCGTAGTGCTGTTAGCATTGGCGTCGATTGTGGTTTCCGCTACGGTTTTTGATTTTATAAAATTATCTATAAAATCGGTAAAATTAAGATTCGAATTCGAAAAACCATTCATCATTTCAAAGCGTGAATCATATTTCTTTTTTAATTTTGAAATAAAATCGGAAAACGGTTGATAAAGATTTAAATTTATATCCATTATTGTTCCTCCTGTTCAGAATCTTCGCTTTGAGACGGTGCGTTATTTACCCAGGTGTTTGCATCCACAAAACTTAAGAATTTTTCTTCGACTTTAAGTACGGGCAAAGACTGTATTCCATGAGAAATTAATTCTTCAACATTGTCGTTTTTAATAAACTTAATATTTTTTGCTCTTAATTTACTTTCGATCACTCTACATTTAGGACATCCGTTTGTGTACAAGGTTAAAATTTCCATTTATATTGTTCTCCTTAGATAATTTTATATTACATATACCTTTCAATTAAGGGTATTTTATATACCAAGTAAAATATTTGATACAAAAACGCTTTATTTATAAGCATAGAATACTATTTAAAACACCATATGTGGTAATGTTACTTAATTATATACCCCATATGTAGTGAAGTCAATGGTATATTGCATTGAGATTATTTTAAGATTTGAGGAATTTTATTCCACAAAGTTTTTCACAAGAACCATTAATCCGCATTGTCATTGTGATTTAAAAATCGGTTATATTAAATTATGGAAAAAATTTTTATATATCGAAAAATAAAAAATAATTTCAGATATAAATTTTTTCAACAGAGAAATTAAAAATCAAGTACCAAGTATGAAAATTTATTTTATAAAATCAGTACAATAAATACTCCGAAACAATAAGTATCATTTGTACTTGAAGTTTCGGATAAACTTTTACTTTTAACATTATTTTCGTGATTTGTAAAAATATTATTTCATGCCCTTGCTAACTATTATGACTACTTCAGAACCATAATCCAGTTTGTCACCGGCTTTATAATTTTTGTAACCGATAACGCTTCCTTCCGGAACATCTGAACTGAACTCAGTGGTGGAAGTGGGTATAAGTTTTGCGTTTGTAATGAGTTGCGATGCTTCCGATAAAGTTTTTCCGGCTATTTCCGGCAAAGCTCGTTTTTTGGTGCCCTTGCTCACCGTAACGGCTATAGTGGAACCAACAGGCATTTCTTGTCCCGCAGAAGGGTTTTGAGATATAATACATCCTTCTCCGATACTGTCATGAAATTCTTCAGATAGAAGTACTATTCGATATTTTTGATTATTTTCAGCCTCTTTTTGAAGATTTTTATAATTTCTTCCACTGAGATTTGGAACAGGTGTAGTTTCTTCCAAATTACTTTGAGATTCTTCTTGATTATTTTCCGAATCTTCATTATCTTCGTTTTCTACTTGCTCTGTTTGAGAATTTTGTTGAGAATCCATTTCTTTTTTATCCACGGAATTACCCTTTAACCAAAACCAATAAACTCCCAGACATATAAGAAGTATTACCAAAGCAGAGATACAGGAAATAATTCCCCAAACATTGGTGGAAGATTTTTGAGACTCTTCGTTGTAATCAGGCTCACAAAAAAATTTTTTATCTGTATCTTCTATATTTTTAACACGAAGTATGGGTGAATCGGAAAGCTCTATTTTAAGAATGTCAAAAGAAAGTGTACGGTTATTTGGATATACTCTCAAAGCCGTGGCAATTGCAGAAATAACATTTTCTGGTAATTTATTAAGTACATTCTGAGGCATCATAAGACTATCGTTTTGTTTTCTCTCCTGAGCGGACAATGGGTACTCTCCGGTCAAAGCAAAGAATAAAGAAGCGGTAAAACCGTATACGTCGGTGCTTTCCGAAGATTCATAATCGTCAAGATACTGTTCAAGAGCAGAACACCCGTCATAAAGCTGGCTGTTTATGAGAGAATTTGCACTTCTTAAATTTTTGGTGGCAAATCCCGTTAGCTTGAGTTTATTTTCTGGAGTCACGATTATGTTGTCAGGACATATTCCCAAATGACGTACACCTGCGGATTCCATATGAGAAAGTGAAGAAATAAGAGGCATAAACATAATTTGAGCGTCTTTCCATTCCAAATACCCACCTTTAGAACTCAGGTATTTATCCAGGCGTGTTCCCTCGACCCATTCGCATATAACATAAGCCGTATTGTTCTCTTCAAATATATCATAAACTGCTGTAATTGAAGGTAAGTTTCTCAGTTTTGCAACTGAGCGAAAATATTTTAAAAAACTGGTAAGGAGTCCTTTAAATAATTTTTCTGAATTGGCAAGTGGGTTAACTTTGTTTGAATTTTTTTTGCGAATACAAAAGTTTGACGGATAAAATTCTCTTATATAAACTTTAGACTTTTTGGAAATATCGTATCCGATATAGCTAAGACCTTCACCGTCAAGCTCTAAGCCATTTCCAACCATGTATCTTTCAGCAAGAACAGTGCGTGGGGCTATAAAGGGAAAAGAGCGGGAATTATCTGCGGTTTGACCGCAAAAAGGGCAAGTATATTGATTTTCATCAAGTTTTTCCATACAGTTCATGCACAAATTTTCCATACGAGTCAAACCTCCAAAAATCAAGCAATAAAATTTTTAATATAGATTATCAATAGTATTCTTAATTTTATTTTTACTTTTTGCGTAATATTTGTCAATACAAAAATTTTTGCGGGTGTTTAGTAGAACATTATTAGCATTATTTTTCAAATATCTAAAAGTTTATCAACTATGTTTTTTATATCTTTTTCATTTTCCTTGAAATATTTCTCCATGTCAAATTTATTAAAATCGGTACCTGAAATGATTATGCGGTAAATTTCCCGACTATTCAAAAGTTTAAGAGTAGGAATAAGTTGTGGTTCCAAAATATCGCTTTCATTCTTATTTGAACCTTGAGTGGTTACGATAAGGACTTTTTTGGGTTTAATAACCGAATTATTAACTTTAAGAAAAAATCTCTGATTATAATATCGCTGCATTCTATCAATTATGGCCTTCAGTGGAGCGGGAAGAGAAGAATTATATATAGGAAAAGCAATAATCATTACATCTGACATTTCAATAAGATCATATATTTCATTCATATCATCAAAAGCACATGCATCGTTTGATTTACAAAAAGAACAATCTATACAAGGTTTAACATTTTCTTCAAAAGCTTTTTTAACGATTATTTGTGATTTTGGTAACATATTTGTGACGTATTTTAGTATTTTATAAGTAAATCCTCCGGGGTGAGGAGAACCGAAAAGTATCAAAATTTTAGGAATATTATTCTTCATTGTTCGACTTCTTCCGGCTCGGCAGACATAACTTTTTTAGTCTCGTCACGATGAAGATATATGCTTTGTAATATACCCGTTGCGAGATAGAGGCAAGCTGCGGAAGAACCTCCTACACTAAAAAACGGTAAAGTTACTCCCATTACGGGCAACAAACTTAAGCACATTCCAAGATTAAATATAGTTTGAGATGCAACCACACCTATAAATCCAAAACAAATAAGTGAACCGTTAAGATCGTTGGATTTTTTTGCAATTTGTCCCACTCTTATTATGATCCCAAGCAGAAGCAATAATATTAAAATACATCCGACAAATCCCAATTCTTCTCCTGCTACAGAAAATATAAAATCACTTTCTTGTATCGGAACAACATTGTTGGCAACTCTCGGACCCTTAAATAAACCGGTTCCAAATATTCCCCCGGAGCCTATTGAAATTTTACCTTGAATTTGCTGATATCCCATATTAAGTGGATCAGCTTCAGGATTCATTTGACTAAGTATTCTTTGTTTTTGATAATCTGCCAGAACAAAATTCCAAGCAATAGGAGCCATAAGAGCTGCGAAAGTACCGGCAAATAAAAAATATCTAAGCTTTATTCCCGACATGAACGCAGATATTAAAGTTATGCATAAAAATATTATTGCAGCGCCGTCGTCTCCCTGAAGATGAGCAAGAATGACGGGTGTCATAGCATGTAATAAAAGTAGAGAAAGACTTTTTATATCATCTGTTTTGTTATTTTGTTTTAAAAAAGAAAGGTGTCTTGAGAATGTTATTATAAATCCTATTTTTACAAGTTCCGAAGGTTGAAAAGTTATTCCTCCCGGTAATTTTATCCAAGCTTTGGCATTAACTCCGGAGGAACCTTCAATGGTGATTCCGGCAAACAGAGTGTAAATCATAATAAGTACGCAAAAAATTCCAATCCATAATGACGCCTTTGATAAAACCTTGTAGTCAATCATCTGAAGAAAGAATGCCCCGATAAGTCCTATTCCCACAGAAATCGATTGAACGGTAAGATAATTGAACCCTTCTCTCGAAATGCTTCCGATTAAAAGCAGGCTATAAACGGAAACGGACAAAATCAAAAACATGAGGATTTTATCGGAATATTTTACACAATTTTTAAGAAGCGAAAACATATAAACGATTCACCTGCTTTCAATTTTGTCAGTTGAGATTATAAGATTTGTTTATAAAAAAAGTCACAAAAAATATTACCGAAGAGACAAGAACAATCGTAGCTCCTGCCGAAGTACCCATATAATATGATAAAATCAGACCGGTTATTCCCGAAAACATCGAAAATAGAATCGACACCACATGATAAGATTTCATGGTTTTGACTACATTTCTGGCTGAGGCCGCAGGTAATACCAAAAGTGAATTTATTATGAGCATCCCTACCCATTTTAAAGATATGGTAACTATCATTGCAATGAGTATCATAAATAAATTTTTATAGAACTTAACATTAATTCGTTTACTTTTTGCCATATCTGTATTAAGACTTGCGAGCAACAGTTTATTAAATGATAAAAACCAAATTAGGATTGTAGCTGCAAGAACAAAAGCAAGGAGAATAATTTCATTTTTTGTTATTGAAAGAATGTCTCCGATTAAGTATCCCGAATATTTGGAAAATCCTCCTCTTAAAGAAAGTATTACGATTCCGAGAGCTATTCCTGCGGAAGAAAATACTCCTATAACAGTGTCTGAAGATGATACGCCGGAATCAATTATACTTGATATTCCAAGTGCAAAAATAAGGGCAAAACCAAGCATGGATGTTGCGTAGTTTCCAATTCCCAACATAACTCCGATTGCAATTCCCGTAAGAGCGCAATGTCCAAGAGCGTCGGAAAAAAACGACATCTTATTGTTTACTATCATCGTTCCCACAAGGCCGAAAAGCGGTGCAATAAGAATTATTGCCAGAAAAGCATTTTTCATAAAAGTAAATTCTATCCATGAAAAGGGAAGAAGTGATTCCAAAATAGAATATATTATTTCCATATTTTTTCACCTCCGCCTATATCCATACCAAATGTTTCTCTTACTTTTTGGCTTTGAGGTAAATCTAAAGCTTTTCCTGTTTCTGCTACGGTATGATTTATAAGTGCATACGAAGTTGCATATTTCACAACATGTCCCAAATCATGAGAGACGAGTATAACAGGCATATGAAATTCTTCACGCATGGATTTTATAATTGAATAAAACTTGCTTATTCCTCGTCGGTCTACAGCTGAAACAGGTTCATCCAACAAAAGTATATCAGGTCTTGGTTCCAGAGCAAAAGCCAAAAGCACTCGCTGGAGTTCTCCGCCGGAAAGCTTTCCAATAGGTTTTTCCATGAGATTTTCCGCTCCGACTCGCTTCAAAGTGGAATAAGCATTTTCTCTGCATTTTTTTCCATGTCCGAGCCATACAGGTCTTGAAGATGAGTTTGCGCATATAAAATCGAGCACAGTTATTGGAGTATTTCGGTCGAAACTCAGTCTCTGAGGAATATATCCTATCTTGGGAGCCAAAATACGTTTGGAATCCGAATCAAAAAATTCTACTGTACCTTTGTAATCAACACTGCCGAGTATTGCTTTTAAAAGAGTAGTTTTTCCAGCACCATTCCGCCCGATTAAAGCCAAAGTTTCGCCGTGATTTGCCGAAAGCGTAACATGATTAAGTACAACATTTCCTCCACGTTTCACCTGCAAATTATTTATTTTTACGCTGCAATGACATTCGTTCATATTTTTTAAATCCTTTTTGATTAGTTAAGTGCGACTTTAAGTACCTCAAGATTTTTTTTCATGATATTTATATATGCATCTTTGGAATTTTCACCAGTTGCCGCAGGGTCAAGAGTATATATTTTTGCATTTGTTTCTTTGGAAATAATTTCAGCTGAACCACTTGAATATTGAGGTTCAACAAATAGTGCATGTGTATCTGTTTTTTTAATTGAATCGATTGTTTCTTTAAGTTCTTTGGCCGAAGGCTCATTCTCCGGGTCGTGATTTATGACCGAAACTATGTTGAGTCCGAATTCTTTTGCAAAGTACGGAAAAGCTTCATGAAAAGTTACGATATTTTTATTTTTTACATTATCGAGTTCATTGTGCATTTGATCTTTAAGTTCAGTTAATTTTGCGATATATTTTTGTGAATTTTTTTGATATATTTCTTTGTTTCGGGAATCAATTTGACAAAGCCCTTCAGTAATATTTTCGACTTGCTTTATGTAATTTCCGATAGAAACCCAAATATGAGGATTGTAATCGTGGTGATGGTGATGATGTTCTTCTTCATCGTCATGACAATCTTCATCTTCTATCAAAGAAATTCCCGAGGAAGAATCTACAATTTTAACTTTAGGTAGTTCCTTTGTTACTTTTTCGAGAAAAGATTCCATTCCTGCACCGTTAATTACAAAAGCTTGAGCTTTTTCGATTCTTTTCAAATCTTCAGATTCGAGTTGAAAATCGTGCAAACATCCTTGATGACGTTCTGACATGTTTGAAACTTCAATTCCTTCAACACCGTCGGTAAGATTTAAAACTATTATGTATATCGGATAGCACGAAGTTACGATTTTAAGGGAGTCACTTTTATTTTTCCCGCAACCGCATAAAGACAAACACATAAAACTTAAAAATAAGAAAACAGAAAATAGGCCGGATAAAAACTTTTTCAATTTTAAATACCTCAATAATTCATTTATTAATATCTGTGACTCAAGTTTTTAAATTAAAAAATTTTTTAATTTCACTTAAAGTGTGAGATATTTTACGAAATTTTTTGACAATTCAAAAACCATATCGGAAATTAATTATACATACAAACGATAATTTTTGGAAGCTTTTATTTAACTGTTATATCGTCTTTGAGTTTCTCAAACATTTTCTCGCCTATACCTTTAACGTTCATTAATTCTTCCTTTGAGTAAAATCCACCGTTTGTTTCTCTGTATTCTATTATTCTGTCTGCAAGCGTAGGACCGACACCGCTTAAATTCTCAACCATTTCTTCTTGAGAAGCCGTGTTAATGTTGACGAGAATTTTTGCAGAAGATTTTTTAGACTTTTCTTTTTGATATGTATCTGCAACAATATTGCCCGAATTTTCTACAACAGGAGAAAATTGTGGTTCATAAAACAGGTTGTATCCTATAATAAGGGCAAACATTATAAGACCTGAAGTTATCAAAATCTTTTCAATTTTTCTTTCAGAATATTCACTCATAAATTTATCCGATATGTTTTTTAATTAATTATAACAAATTTTAATTTTTTGTAAAAGTAAAAAAGCCATCAACAAGATAGCTTTTTGTGTAATTAAATTTTATAAAATTATGCAAATAAGTCCGTTGCAGCCTTCATTTATTACTCTTTCAACAGTTTCTTTTATTTTTCCTCGAGCATCTGGAGGCATACGGTAAAGTTTATTGTGTAAATCTTCGTTTACGAGTTCGTGCAAAGATTTTCCGAAAATATTTGATTCCCATATTTTTGACGGGTTTTCCTCAAATTCTCTGAGAAGATACATCACAAGCTCTTCCGACTGTTGCTCCGAACCGACTATAGGAGTGACTTCGGTTTGAATTTGAGTTTTCATCATATGTATCGAAGGGGCCGAAGCTCTGAGTCTTATACCGTATTTTCCGTTTTGTTTTATTATTTCCGGTTCGCTGAGAGTCAGTTCTTCCATCGATGGCATAACTATTCCGTATCCGCTTTCGTCCACATCGTCATAAGCAGCAGCTATTTTTTGATATTTTTCTTTTAGCCTTGCCAAATCCATCATAGAATCCATTAAATCGCATTCATCTTTTATTTCTATACCGGTTTTTTCTCCCATTATTTTGTAAAACAAGTGAGGCTCAAGGGATAACTTTATGTTTGCACTTCCGTTACCGAGATTTATGGCGGATACTTCGGTATTTGTGATATACTCGCAATTTTCGAGAGCGTTTATGAGTTGCTGTATTTCATTTACCTTTTCTATTTCTTTGGCGGAATTCTTTATGCAAGTGTAAATGGAACTTCTAAGCCAATGATCTTTTTCAAGAGAATTAATCCAACCGGGCATATTAACTTTTATTTCTTTTAAAGGAAATTCAAAAAGTATTTCTGCAAGAATTCTTTTAATTTCGTTTTCGTCGATAGCAGCACAATTTACAGGTATTACCGGTACTTTGTATTTTTCCAAAAGTTCAGAGGCTAATTTGCGTGTTTCGGAGTCTGATGGATGGGTACTGTTTAAAAGTACTATAAAAGGTTTTTCAATTTCTCTGAGTTCATTTATAACACGTTCTTCAGCTTCTTCATATTCATTTCTGTCTATGTCACTGATGCTTCCGTCGGTGGTAATCACAAGTCCGATTGTAGAATGATCTGTTATTACTTTTTTGGTTCCGATTTCCGCAGCCATATTAAACGGTATTTCTTTTTCAAACCACGGAGTCATTACCATTCTTGGTTGATCGTCCTCTATATATCCGAGTGCACTCGGTACTATATATCCCACGCAATCTATCATTCTTGCACTAAAACTTGCTCCTCCGCCCATATCAACCTGGACTGCATCTTCAGGTATAAATTTTGGTTCTGTTGTCATTATAGTTCGACCTGCAGCGGATTGAGGTAACTCATCTACAGCTCTTTCTTTCTGGCTTTGATTCGGAATATTTGGTATAACGAGTGTATCCATAAATTTTTTAATAAATGTAGATTTTCCCGTTCGAACCGGTCCCACAACTCCTATATAGATATCGCCGCCGGTCCTTTCGGATATATCCTTGTAAATGTTACGTTCTTCCACTTTTTTTCCTCCCGAAATATAAGAAATTGTTTAAATAACTAAATAATTTTTATTTTTTTACAGGAATAAGAAGCATTCCTTTTTGCAGTGGTTTTTCATCTGAAATATCGTTTTCCTGTTTTACGGCGTTCATAGAAGTATGATATCTTTTGGCAATGTCCCAAAGTGATTCGTTGGGTTCAGCATAGTATACGATAAGTGAAGTACCGTCGTTTGCAATAGGTTGTGCGGATTCATCGGATTCAGCTGAAACTATCATCTTACGTGATTGAGGAGTATATATTGCTCCGGAAATATCAAAATCGAGTTTTAAATCTATGGTGTTTGCATTAGGAATACTGTAACCTACGGAAGTCAAAACTGCGTTTGATTCAGAATTGCAATCGGAGGGAATTTCTGCAGAAGTATTTGGGTGAGTAAATTCCATAATTCTTTCAAGATAAAAAGGAACTTTATCTGCATCGAGAGCAAGAATGCAAATATTTACTTTTCCTCTAAATACGGGGTTACCGTTCTCATTGGCAAGAGTAAGTGAATATGAATCGCTCCAGACATCTGTTACCTCAGAAATATTGTTACCGGAAATTTGTATTGAATCTTTGTGATTTACGCTGCTCGAGAATGTTCCTAAGAGCTTTTTAAGATTTATCTCGGAAGACTGTGTATTTAAATCATAATCCGTTGAATATACGTCGGAAACTATACCTATTTCTTTGTCTGAATAAGCCATAACCGTTGCTGAGATTCTTATATCGGTACTGATAACAGCTTTTTCTCCCTCAGAACGAATTTGTTCATCATGGCTTAAAACTTCACCTGTTATCACGAATTTTCCGTTTTCATCTGCTCCGGGTACGTCCACTATCTGACTTATCGGAATGGTGTACTCGGCTCTTTCTGTACTGCCGGATGAAATATCACCGGTGTAAAGAATTTTTATAAGAGCATGACCTTTTACTACAATTTTGTTTGGCATTGTTTTATAATCGTTTAGAATTAAATCTACGTCTGAACGTATTATCATTTCGGGACTTGGCATATTTTCGTTTGATTCCAGCACTTCATTAACCGAAAATTGTTGCTGACCAACGCTTGTCAAACTGCTGCATTGAGTTGTTTCTATTTTTTGCTGGATATCTTTTCCGCTTACGGAAGATGTAATTTCTTTTATTGATTTTGTGTAAATTTTAGCGCATATGGATAAAGCTCCGTGAATGTCTATTTTTCTCGGGCTTACTGCTCTGCAGTTCATATATTCGGTTCGTGCACGAGTTAAAGCCACTGCGTTTTCAGGAGCGCTTTTTATATCTATCGAAGCCGAAAACGGAACAGTATTTTCACAGCATCTTATTTTCATATTTTCCGCATCGGAATAAATAACTCTGATATTGGCAACACCTTCAATATTGAGTCTGTCTCCCGAAATATTTCTTACGGTAATGTTGGGGCATACATGACACTTTAATATTCTCTGGATATCGGGACAGTAATCGGGAAGGGAAAAATCGATGTCTATGGGTATTTCATGACAGCCTTCAAATTCAGGATTTCTAACCGAGATGGGTTCATTATTTACGTCATAATTCATTTTGACCTCTCCTTGTTTTGCTTATTAATGAATTTTGCTGTGGTAATAAAATCTATTCAATACGAACTCTTTTTATTACCCGTTATTTTTATTGATTGCACATTTGTTTTCCTTGACTGTCCATGGAATAATTTTCTTTATATATAATTTCAGATATTGGGATTATCTTATATCCTTCACCTTTTATGGTATCGATTATTTTAGGAAGTGCTTCGGGAGTGTTTTTAGCTCCGTTGTGCATAAGTATTATTGAACCGGGTTTAATTTTACTTTTTATTCGTTTGACCATGTCGTCAGGAGTGGGGTCTTTCCAGTCAAGACTGTCTACGTCCCACTGAATACAATGCATTTTAAGTTCGTTTGTACTTTCTACTACACAGTTGTTGTAATCTCCGTATGGAGGTCTGAATAAAGTAGGTCTTGGAGCTCCAGCTGCTTCGATTTTTTTATTGCAGTCCTCTATTTGTGCAAGAACTTTTTCTTTTTCAAGTTTTGGAAGATGCGGATGAGTATCCGAATGGTTTCCTACGTCATGTCCGGCAGCAGCAATTGCTTTAACGGATTCGGGATATTTTTCGGCCCAAAATCCCACTAAAAAAAATGTTGCTTTTACCTCTTTACTCGCAAGAATATCAATTAAAGTTTGAGTTTGCTCATTACCCCAGGCAGCGTCAAATGAAATACTTACGACTTTGTCTTGGCGGTCAACGCAGTAAATCGGAAGCTTACGTTCTTTCGCCATAAACACATTGCTTTGAAGTGAAATTAAGCATGATACCACTGCCGTAATAATGCATCCTACCATAATCATCAATTTTTTTCGGTTAATTATAAAAACTTTCATATTAAAAAATCCCCCTTGCATAATTACTATGTAAGAAAGATGTGTTTTAGAATATTATTAAATTTTTAAAATTGTGAATTTTAATTTTTTAGTGTGGTAATTAGGATATTGAATTTTTAATCCTATTTATTAAATTCGAAGTTCAAAATTTCAATGGTTTATATTTAAAATTCTCATATTTCACGATACATGTAAAAAATCCGTATTAAAAATTTGAAATTTTGAAAATAACTTAGTCTATCTTAAACACAAAAACACCCACCAATAGGTGAGTGTTTATAAAATTGAATTTGCAGATTAATACATTCCGCCCATTCCGCCTTCAGGCATTCCGGGAACCGGTGCCGGAGGCTCTTTTTTATCCGCTATTAATGCTTCGGTAGTAAGAACCATACTTGCAACTGACGCCGCATTTTCGAGCGCTGAACGTGTTACTTTTGTAGGATCAACTATACCGAATCCTATCATATCACCGTACTCATCTTTTAGAGCGTTATATCCGTAACCGACTTTTCCTTGATTTTTAACGTTTTGAACTATTACAGAACCTTCAAGTCCTGCATTTATAGCTATTTGTTTAAGAGGTTCTTCCATTGACTTAAGAACTATTGTAGCTCCTGTTTTTTCGTCGCCTTCAGCCTTGGAAACTACTTCTTCTACGGCCGGAATGGCGTTTACCAAAGCTATACCGCCTCCTGCTACGATACCTTCTTCGACTGCTGCTTTAGTTGCTGCAAGAGCATCTTCTATACGCAATTTTTTCTCTTTCATTTCTATTTCTGTAGCTGCTCCGACTTTTATTACTGCTACGCCTCCGGCAAGTTTTGCAAGACGTTCTTGTAATTTTTCACGATCAAAATCAGATGTCGTTTCTTCGATTTGATTTCTTATCTGAGAAACTCTGGCTTTAATTGCTTCAGAATCACCTGCTCCGTCAACAATGACCGTACGCTCTTTTTCTACTTTTACTTGATGTGCACGTCCCAATTGAGCAATAGTTGTATCCTTGAGCTCAAGTCCCAATTCTTCAGAAATTACTTCACCGCCAGTAAGTATCGCTATATCTCTAAGCATTTCTTTTCTTCTGTCACCAAAACCCGGAGCTTTTACACCTACACACGCAAATGTTCCACGGAGTTTATTGACTATCAAGGTTGCAAGTGCATCACCTTCGATATCATCAGCAATTATTACTAATTTTTTACCCGATTTTACAACTTGTTCCAAAAGCGGAAGTATTTCTTGTATACTTATAATTTTCTTGTCTGTAATTAAAATGTACGCATCGTCGACAACAGCTTCCATTTTATCGTTATCGGTAACCATGTATGGAGAAACATATCCACGGTCAAACATCATTCCTTCTACAACTTCGGAATAAGTTTCAGCGGTTTTTGATTCTTCAACGGTTATTACTCCGTCGGAACTTACTTTTTCCATAGCTTCAGCAATAAGACTTCCTACAAATTCATCAGCTGCGGAAATCGTTGCTACTCGCTTAATATCTTTAGTTCCGTTAACTTTTTTAGAATTTTTAATTACAGCATCGACAGCTGCTTTTACTGCACAATTAATACCTTTTTTGAGAACCATCGGATTTGCTCCGGCTGCAACATTCTTCATACCTTCACGAATTAAAGTTTGTGCCAAAAGCGTTGCAGTGGTGGTACCATCTCCGGCTGTATCGTTTGTTTTTGTGGCAACTTCTTTCACAAGTTGAGCTCCCATATTTTCAAACGGATCGTCGAGTTCGACTTCTTTTGCAATTGTAACACCATCATTTGTAATGAGCGGAGCACCAAATTTCTTATCGAGTACCACATTTCTTCCTTTTGGTCCAAGAGTAATTTTAACCGTATCCGCTAATTGATTTATTCCAGAAAGCAATGCTTTTCTTGCTTCTTCTCCGTATGCGATTTGTTTTGCCATAAATATGTCTACTCCTTTAATAAGTTAAATTTTAACGAGTTTATTCAAACATTAATCAATCATTGCCAAAATTTCAGACTGCGATATGATTATATATTCGGTTCCGTTCAATGTAAACGGTGTTCCGGCATGTTTTGGGATTAAAACAACATCTCCCTCGTTTATATACATTTTAACTTCTTTTCCGTCAATCATTCCTCCGGGTCCTCTGGCTATGACTTTGGCAGTAAGGGGCTGCTCTTTGGAACTACCGGCTAAAATTATACCGCCACCCGTAGATTTTTCTGTTTTTTCGACTTTAACCACAACTTTGTCTAAAATGGGCTTAATAGTAGCCATTTAAAAAACCTCCTTGAAATAGTTAAACATATTGGCACTCTCCTTTTTTGAGTGCTAATGATATTTTATTACCTATTCAATAAAAAATCAATAGATATTTGTATTTTAATAAAATGTTATCATCATATATTAAAATTTAAATGTTTTCAATTGACATTTGTTATATATACATATAAAATATTTATCCATATATTCGGTGATTTTTTCATTATTAAATAAAAACATCTCCATAATGTTACCATAAATTTTTAATTTTACTGACAACCATGCACTTATTAAGGTCATTAAAATAAAAAAATCCCCAGATCAAAAAAAATAAACTTAATCGATCATTTTTTCATCTTAATCTAATTGCTTTTTATATATTTATTTTTCTGGCATGTCCACCCATCAAAATTTAAAACTTACATATGAAAATTTCTATACTTAAATAGGTCTTCGAATATAATTAAATTACTTTTTTGTTCCCATAAACTGCCCAGACAAATTAATCTTTCGTGGAGTACTTCACAGCATTAAGATGCTTTTATCATTTCATTGATATAACATTCTTATAATCATTTTGATTATCAATACAATATCTTATCTGACATTTTGGTACAAACATGTAATGTTTACCATTCCATCCCGTATATGCCAAATTGTTCATATGTTTATGTTATTTCATGCTAATTTCTTTTAATAAGTTATCATTTTAATTAAATTTTCAGATTTATTCTTAGTTTAACACATTAATTTTGTCCAGAATTTAAGTTTCTACTGAACCAAATTAATTATCAGGCGATTTTTATATGGATTTTTTATAGATATTTTAGTTAACTTGAAACTTATTTATCACTGAGTCCTTTCAAATCTAAGTTGACTACTCACACCAGAGAAATCATTTATATGAGTTGTGAATTAGTTAATATGTGTTATATTTGTTTTAACTTTATAAAGTTTTAAAAATAAAGACAGATGTGTTGTAAATATTTTACAGTATGTCTGCCTTTTACGTTTAAAATTTTTAATAATTTTTATTTTCTGTTTTTGTCATCTTGGTTACTTGAGAAATATCATTGAATTTTATAGCTTGACGAATTCTCGTTGAACTTATGGGTTTAGATTTATACAGAACAGGTTTTATGATGTATGTTTTTATATTGTAATTTTTACATATTTTCCTTAAATCTTCTGCATTAGAATATCCTCCTTTTCCGAAATGGTAATTAAATCCGCAAACTACTGAATAAGCATTTAATTTTTTATATAATATATCTTTTACAAATTCTTCTGGAGTCAAATTCATTATTTTTTGAAAATCGATAATATATAATTCTTCTATTCCAAGCTTTTCGATGGCATTTTCTTTTTCCTGTACGTTCATAATGCGATTTTCAATTGTATTTGAAAGTATTGATTTGGGATTTTTGGAAAAAGTGAATACAGTTGGCTTAAGTCCAAATTTTTTCAAAGAAACTGCTTTTGAAATAACTTTTTGATGACCTTTGTGTATACCATCAAAGTATCCGAGAGCAACAGCAGAAGGATTTTCGCTTTTAATTAGTTCGTTATGAATATTCATGTATAATCACCACCTTTTTGAAAAAATATTTGCATTTAATTTAAACATTTTAAAACTTTGATTTCTTCTTTTTCTAACGAAACACAACCTAAGCCCACAAATTGATTTTTGCTGTAAAGTTTAATGTGTTCTTTTTCATTTAGCGAAAAATCCGAATAAATTCTATCGATAGATAAAGCTCCACCATTTCTAAATCTTTTTTCTTGAGCTTCAGAGATATTCACTGTTCTGAGATTTTTAAAAAGATGTTCTGTAGGTAATATATAATCTTTTATGAGCTCATTTACTTCTAATTTTTTTAATTTTTCGATGGTGAGTGAATTTTTTTCATTAAATCCATTGGATTCCGTTCTTCTAAGTTCAATCATTACTGCTCCACATCCCAAAGAATTTCCTATATCGTTACACAGAGAACGTATGTAGGTGCCGCAAGAGCATTTTACTTTTATGGTTGCAGTTTGTTTTTCTTCATTAAAATCTAAAATTTTTATACTTATTATATTTATTTTACGTTTTTCTCTTTCGATTTCGATTCCTTTTCTCGCTAAATCGCACAATTTTTTTCCATTTTTTTTAATAGCAGAAAACATAGGAGGTACTTGTTCAATTTCTCCTACAAAATTTTTTAGAACTTCGTTAAATTTTTTAATTTTTATGTGGCATTCGGTTTTGCTCAAAATTTTTCCGGTTGAATCCAAAGTATCGGTAGTTAATCCGAATTCCATTTTAGCAATATATTCTTTATCGTTGTCTTGTGTGAATATTTGAAATTTTGCTGTATCACCGAGTAAAATAGGTAAAACTCCTGTGGCCATGGGATCTAAAGTACCCATGTGTCCTAACTTTTTTTGATTAAATTTTTTTCTTAACACTGCTATTACATCGAAGGAAGTATAATTTTGAGGTTTGTCCACAATAATAATGCCGTTCATATTTTACCATTCCATAACTGATTTTATTTTATTTGAAATTTGATTTTTTACATTAATTAGATCACCTGAAATACTGAATCCACCAGCTCGTGAATGTCCGCCTCCTCCAAAGTGTCTACAAAAGTCATTTGCATCTATGTCTGATGAAGTTCTTACAGAAACTTTAAAGCAGTTTTCGGTTTTTTCTCTGAGAGTTATTCCTATTTTTACGCCTTTTATTCTAATTGGAATAGAAGCAATTCCATCAAGCTCGTTGTCACTTATTCCAATCTTGCCTATTTCGCTAAGGGTAACATAGGTAATTGCACATTTTGAATCAAATGAAAATTCTAAATTCTTATATATAATCTTTTCAAGTTCGAGCTTTTTAGGAGTTTTTATTAAAAATAAATTTTCGTTTAATTCTTCTGTTGAAGCACCAAGTTTCATTAATTCGGAAGTGATGGAATGTGTATCTGCGGTTGTATTTGAGTATTGAAAGCATCCCGTATCGGTAGATATTCCCGTGTAAAGAGCTGAGGCTATTTCAGTGTCAGGAATAATATTCATTTCTGTTAAAAGTTTATAAATTATTTCACAATTTGCTGCAGCTGCGGAATTAACGAAGTTTATTTTAGCATAATTTTTGTTTGACACGTGATGATCTATAGACATGTCTATTTTGTTTTTATATTTTTCAAAATTAGGTTCGAGTAACGACGTATCGGCCAAATCTACAGCTATTATAAATTTAAAGTCAAAATTATCTTCTGTCACAAATTCAGTTAAATATTTAAATTTTTCAGGAATTGGACTTTCATATAAAACTTTTGCATGTTTTCCACATTTTTGAAGTGCACGACATAATGCAAATGCAGATCCTAATGCATCTCCGTCCGGATACATATGAGTGAGAATATAGAAAAAATCATTTTTTTTGAGTATATTTGATATTTCGGAAAGATTATTCATTTAAAAACCTCCTAAAATAGGCAAGAGAGCTGATTATTTACAAACCAGCTCATTATCAATTTTTTTTGATATTTCAATAGCATGTTCAATTGCGTTAGTAGCGATAAAATTAATATTCGGTATACGTCTTAGCCGTAATCTTTTTCCAAGTTCCTTCTGAACAAATCCCACAGCTGAATTTAAAACTTTAGTAGCTTCTTCTGATCTTTCTATTCCATCCAATGAACTCACAAATACATGGTATGTGGAACCGTCAGAAGAAGAGGATATTTTCAGAATATTTATAAACCCGTTTTCAAGACGTGGGTCTTTCATATCTCGAACTATTGCGTTTATTTCTCTTTTCGTACTTTCAAAATTATGTTGAGCTCTATGGCTTGCCATAAAATTTACTCCTTTTAATCTTCTCTGTATTCTTCCATAGTGAATGCTTCAAATACGTCGCCTACTTTTATATCGTTAAAGCTTTGTAATCCAATTCCGCATTCAAAACCTTGTGCAACTTCTTTAGCATCATCTTTAAATCGTTTGAGTGATGAAATTTCATCTTCACTTATTACTATTCCGTCACGGACCACTCTTATTTTTGCATTTCTTGAAATTTTACCCGAAAGAACGTAACAACCTGCGATGGCACCGACATTTGAAATTTTGTAAACTTCACGACATTCCGCACGTCCAAGTTGAACTTCTCTGTATTTTGGAGCAAGCATTCCTTTCATTGCATCGGTTATTTCTTCGATACATTCATAAATAACTCTGTAAAGACGTATATCAACACCTTCACGTTTAGCTGTATCTGCAGCATCAGGTTCAGGTCTTACGTTAAATCCGACGATAATTGCATTTGAAGCATTTGCAAGCATTACATCTGATTCATTTACTGCTCCTACTGCTCCATGAATTACTTTTACTCTTACTTCCGGATTTGAAATTTTTTCAAGAGATTGTCTTACAGCTTCAACCGAACCTTGGACATCACCTTTTACTATTATTTTAAGTTCCTTTATATCGCCGACTTGCATCTGGTCAAATAAATTGTCAAGAGTTACCTTTGTTCTGCTGTTGAACTCAGCTTCTTTTTGATTGTTTCTGCGTTGTTCCACGAGCTGTTTTGCCAATTTCTCATCTGATACGGCATTTACTACATCTCCACCGCTCGGAACAGTATCTAAACCGGTGATCGCTACAGGAACAGAAGGTCCGGCTGATTTTACACGTTCACCTTTATCATTAGTCATAGCTCTTACTCTACCTACGGCTGTTCCCGCAACCACAGTATCACCGATATAAAGTGTACCATTTTGAACAAGTATAGTTGCAACAGGACCTCTGCCTTTATCAAGTTTTGCTTCAATAACTGTTCCTTTGGCTTTTCTTTTTGGATTGGCTTTGAGTTCTTTTATATCAGCAACAAGATTTACCATTTCGAGCAGCTCGTCAATACCTTTTTTATTTTTTGCTGAAACTTCGATACAAGGTACGTCTCCGCCCCAAGCTTCCGGAACAAGACCATATTCGGTTAATTGCTGCATTACTTTTTCAGGATTTGCACCGTCTTTATCCATTTTATTTATGGCAACTATTATGGAAACTTCAGCTGCTTTCGCATGATTGATAGCTTCTATTGTTTGAGGTTTTATTCCGTCATCTGCCGCAACCACAAGAATAGCTATATCAGTGATTTGAGCTCCCCTTGCACGCATTGTGGTAAAAGCTTCATGTCCGGGTGTATCAAGAAAAGTTATATCACGTCCACCGACATTTATTCTGTACGCACCTATGTGCTGAGTAATTCCACCCGCTTCGGTCGATATAACATCTGCGTGACGAATGGCGTCCAAAAGAGAAGTTTTTCCGTGGTCAACGTGTCCCATAACAACTACCACAGGTGCTCTGGGTATTAAATCTTCTGCTTTGTCTTCGCTATCGTCAATAATCATTTCTTCAATTGTAACTACTTCTTCTTTTTCAATTTTTGCATGAAACTCCATCGCTACGAGACTGGCTGTATCAAAATCTATGGTATCGTTGATAGTAGCCATTGTTCCCATCATCATTAATTTTTTAATTACTTCCGCAGCAGTTGCTTTTAGACGAGAAGCCAATTCTCCAACAGTTATTTCATCAGGAATCATAACTGTAATGGGTTTTGCTTTTCTTTCTTCAGCAATACGTTTAAGACGCTCGGCTTCGGTCTCTCTTTTAGCATTTTTGAATTTATTTCTCTGCTGAGATTTTTGAGTGATTTTTTGTTTGTTGACAGAATTATCTGTTTTTATTTTTTCAGATGCAATGCGGTCATATTTTTCATTGTATTTATCTATGTTTACATTTTCAATTCTCGTATTTATAACTTTTCCTTGAGGTTTATCGGAATTTATTAGGTTACTTGAATCAGAACTTCCTGTAATTATTATCTTGTTTTCAAATTTGGGTTTATTATTTTTTACAACTTTTTTGGCTTGTTCTTTAGGTTTAATAGAAGATTTTGTTTTATTCTGTGAATTTGGTTGTGCAGACAGTTTAGGTGAAGGAGTTTCTTTAATTTTCTTTGGTTCTTCAGCCTTTTTTATTTTTTTAGAACTTGATTTATCAGATTTTTCTTCAGTTTCTTCAGTAATATCTTTCGAAGCAAAATATCTGTCAAAATTTTCTTCTTGATTTTTTTGAGTGTAATACTCGAATATCAAATTCAGTTCATCTTCACTAAGAGCGGTCATGTGTTTCTTTTCCTGACCGAGATAATCTTTAAGCAGTGCAATTATATCTTTGCTTGCTACGCCTAAATCTTTTGCCACCTCGTGTACTCTGTACTTTATCATCATAAATTGAATTCCTCCCGATTGTTTTAATGCGTTTTCAAGTTAGTGCCGTTAGTTATAATTGAAATGATTTTTTTTGAAAAATTTTTATCAGAAATACCCATTATTGCTGAATATTTTCCGGTTGCTGATTCTATATCATCCTTTGTACAATCTGATTTTAATATTTCGACGTTGTAAAGATTCGCAGTTTTTGAAATTTCTTTAAAAGAATTTTCTGAAATATCGCTTGTAACCACCAAAAGACATATTTTACCGTTCAATATTTCTTTTTTTACCGAGTCCATTCCAAAAACTACATTACCTGATTTTCTTGTAATTCCCAAGAACGAAAGTAAAGGATTATTCATAAATCAATTCTGCCTTTTTAAGATTTTCATATAATTCTTCGCTCATTTTTTTTCTGAATATTTTTTCGAGTTTTCGATATCGTATGGTATTTTTCACACAATCTGCTTTTTTACAAATATATGCCGCTCTTCCTTCTTTTTTCTCGGTTCCATCCAATAATTTAAAATTTTCCGAAACTTCTTTTTTAGGGGAACGTACTACCATAATAAAATTGCTTTTATCCTTTTTCAGTTGGCAAGCTATGCATTTTCTAATCGGTATATTTGTAAATTTCAATATTCAGACATCCTAACTTTAATTTTCTCCGTAAAATCCGCTTTCCGGACGTATATCTATTTTGTATCCGGTAAGTTTTGCCGCAAGTCTTACATTTTGTCCACGGTTTCCTATGGAAAGCGAAAGTTGATTATCGGGAACGGTTGCACGACACACACCAGGTACCTCGGGATCGAATTCAACTTTTATAACATTTGCGGGAGCCAAAGCAGCTGCTACATATTTTTCAGGTTCGTCACTGTATTCTATCAAGTCTATTTTTTCTCCACCAAGTTCTTCTATTATGGCACTAAGTCTGCTTCCGTGAGAACCTATACATGAACCTACCGCATCTACATTGGGATTATGGCTAAATACCGCAATTTTACTTCTGGAACCGGCCTCTCTTGAAACTGACTTTATTTCAACTGTGCCATCGTTTATTTCGGGAATTTCGCTTTCGAAAAGTTTTTTTACAAAGTTTGGATGACTTCTCGAAATCATTATTTTAGGACCCTTATCCATGATTTTTACTTCTGAAACGTAAACTTTTATGTGGTCACCTTCTTTTACGTTTTCTGTACCTATCTGTTCACCTTTCGGGAGAGTTGATTCTGCTTTTCCTATTCTAAGAGTAAAGGCTCCGGTTTTTTCATCTATTCTTTCTATAAGTGCACTTACTATTTGATTTTGTTTACTTTGGAATTCTTGAGCAATTTGATTTTTTTCGCCATCCTTGATTCCTTGACGTATTATATTTCGTGCAGTTTGAGCGGCTATTCTTCCAAAATCTTTGGTATCGAGTATAATTTTGATTTGATCTCCAATATTTGCTTTTTTGTTGATTTTTCTGGCATCTTCCAAAGAAATTTCTTTTCCGGGTAAATATACTTCATCTACAACTGTTTTAAGAAGTTCAACCTGGAATATTCCTTCAGCTTCGTCAATATTTACGATAACGTCCTCATTTCCGTCATACCCGTTTTTACAAGCTGTTACTATGGCTTTGTTGATTTTTTCAAGCATAAAATCCATGGATATACCACGTTCTTTTTCGAGTGTCCTAAGTGCGTCAAATATTTCTGAGCTCATTTTCAATTTCTCCTTAATACTTTAAATTTACATGTGATATATTTTTTCTGTCTGAGTTTAATATTTTCTCATCAGGTGTTTTTATTGTTATAAAATTCTTATCAAAATTTACTAAAGTTCCTACTGTTTCTTTTTCGTTGTTTTCGTTCGGACGTATAAATTTTATTATTATCTCCGAATTAATATATTTTTGAAAATGCCAATCTTTTGTGAGTTCTCTTTCTATTCCCGGCGAACAAACTTCAAGAATGTACGAAAACGGAATAGGATCAAGTTCGTCAAGTGGGTCGTTTATTGCACGACTCATTTTTTCACAGTCATCCAAAGTTATTCCCGCATCATTGTCTATAAAAATTCTTAAATATCTGTTAGGACCTTCTTTTACGAATTTCACGTCCCAAATTTCAAGATTTAAACTTTCTGCAATCGGTTTTGCAATGGAATACACAGTTTCCGAAATGCTGTTTACTTTCACAGATTTACTCATTTCATGCCTCCAATACGGACAAAAGAGCGGGATTAACCCACTCTCTTTGCTTACAAGTTACTCAATTATTTTAAACATAAATCAAAATAAAGTCAAGTAATTTTAAAATATTTATTTTTCATTTGCAATAAATTTATCATAAGATTTCATGATGTTTTGAAATTTATTTTTTTTAATGCGTTCAAATATGTCACGAGCTACTTTGTCACGTTTAATTATTTTTTTAATTAATTTTACATATTCGGTATATATAAGTTTAATTTCATCAGGAGTAAGATTTTTGAGAACTTCGAGCCCGTTTCTAAATATTTTACAATTTTCGGAGTCATAAAGACACATAGCTACCACACATGCTTTTTCAGCAATTCTGTAACTAAGAGTTTTGTCAAAACCTTCAAATAGTAAGTATGCAGTCAATCTGTCAAGCATTTTGGAGCAGAGCATAAAATCATATGCGGATAACAATTTTATTCCGAAATATTTTCCGGATACGATTATAGGTTCTGTAAGAGACGATTTTTTAAATATTTTATTTTTTTGATTTTTATGCATATATATTTTCCTCCAGAATTTTTTGCAAGTTAAAAAACAATATCAAGACAATCTAAAAAAAGAAGGCCTTGGTATTGTAAATTATAAATTTTAAGATTCGGATTTTTCCAAAACAGCACGTTCATATAAAACTCTGTTTGAAAAAATAACTTCTTCTGCTTTTATGATGACATAATTTTGATTATCTACGATTATGACTGCATTGGGAGCAGAGGAAAGTTTTATTTCGGGAAGCCCTATATAAAGGTACTGTTCTGCATTTTTCTTATCATAATCGCCGTAAAGCTCACTTTGTTGGTCACAGCGAAGAGGTTGAATAAATGCTTGGGTATAAATGGATTCGTCGTTTTCACTTTTTTTAACTATAATATCTTGTCCGTAGTTCGAAATAAGAATTCTTGCTCTGGTTTTCATTTTTACATAATCCTTTCGAACATAAATTCAGTATCTTTTAACAAATCGGAAATTGAACGTTTTGCATCTAACCAAACGTTGTAAGCCATTTTTGCATGAGTTTTTGCATCTGTTTTGATTCTTATTTCGCCTGCCGTAAAAGATTCCATTCCACCACCCGAACAACGGTAAAGGACATATCTGTAAAAAGCCAAAGCAGCTGCGGCTGCATTAAGACAGCGTTCATTATCTTCTTCTTTTACATCATCTCGAAGATTACTTCTTATTTCAAGACATGCATCTTCGCAGACAGATGTCCATGGAGAAGCCTCATCCCAAGATAAATCGGCAATTATGGAAAATCTTTTGATAATTTCGTTTAAATTCAAAAAAATTCCTCCTTTTTAAATATTTGTTTCCCCGATATTTTGGTACCGGGGAAAACTTTTTCTAAAACGGATTAACCGGCTTGTGAATTGCTCTTGTAATTGAGGACCTTTACGGCACCTTTGAATATTTTGGAGAATCCCACATTCATACTTACTGCAGCTTTTTCGAGTTGTTTTTCGATTACTTTGTCATATTCCACGGTTACTCCTCCGGATTGAATCATCTGTAATGCGAAATTTTTGTCTATACCAAGAATTTTTTGTGCGTCAACTTTTTCATTCACAACAAGTTTTGCTCCCAATGGAGTTACAAGATGACCGGTTCCGTGGAAAGCCAGTCCGGCTTGTGCGTCTTGCATACTTGAAAGACTCAATATATCTTTTACTGTTTCTGCGCTTGCTATCATTACGTTGGGTTGATACGGAGAAAGTTTCGCCCAAAGTTTAAGAAGATCCGCATATGTAAGTGTTCCTAAAGTGGCTGCATTTTCAACCGAACCGCTTTCTGAAGTTCCCGGCATCAAAGTTGTTACAGCATCTTCAAGCATTTCACAAGCAATGTCCATACCGATTTGTTTGAAAATTATGGATACAACATCTAAATTTTGGAATCTTAAAGCTTCATATGTAGAAGAAAACAGTCTGCCGTATTTTTTGAGTTTTATAAGAGAATCGTTTGTTGTTACGTTTACAGCTCTTATTAATTTTCCTTCTCCGCCCATCGTACTTGAATCATAATTTTCCGTAGTAGAAGAAATGGTTCTGTAGTCAATGCCGTCGATAAAGGTGTTTGCGGCAGTTATCGAAGGTAAAATGTCACAAGCTGTTAAACCTTTTTTAATAGCTCTTGAAATAAATTCGGGAAAAAGAATTGCAGAGTCAGTAGCACTGAAAAATTTTTCAACTTTGTCACATCCGGGTCCGTTGACTTTTATTCCGAAACGTTTGAGTTGGCGTTCATAAGCGTCAAGATTTTCCATTGGAGTTCCTTTGTAATTTTCTGAAGGATCCAGTTCTTCGAGTACCTGAGTAAATCCTTTTCCGCTTACGGAATACATGCCTTTTTCGAGTTTTATTGAATCACAAAATGCCATTTTTATATTCCTCCGTTTTATTATATTTTAAATTGAGTGTTCAAATTTGGGGATAAATTTGGGTTTTCTGTGCTTAACTGTGGTTTTGATGGAATCAACTGTGAAAGTCTGGATTTAAAGCTGTCTCTAAAGGATTTAAGCTCGTTGATACTTAATTTTTCCGCAACGCTTTTCATAAGATTTAAACTTACCTCAGGTTGAACAGCGGCTGATAGTTTAATTACTTCGCTTTTAAGTTCTTCTTTGTAGAAATCTCCGATTTCGGCTTTTTCACGAAGAGATTCTATTAAACTAAAAAGTTTCTGAGATTGTTGTTTGCTAAGTGTCAACGATTCGCCGGAATTTAAGCTTTTTATAATGTCCTCCACTTTTGTATCACCTCCATTCTGTGTTGGGATAAACGCCTTTATAACTCCGGCTTCTGGTTGAGCCGGTACTGCTACAAAAGACCATTCATAAGCATCTGTAGGATTTTCGAGAGTAACATGACAAATCCTTGATACACCGTCTTTTCTGTATCGACGTCCTTTTACGTGAGCACACGATTCTTTAGCGATATCTTTTCCGCAAACGGAGCAAATTTTACTTGAAACCATGCAACCTACACTGACTTCTTTTTTTATTCCGGAATCTATTTCAAGGATAATGTCTTTATTTTTATCGGATTTTGGCATATAGGCTTTTGCAACAAGTCTCTTGTATGGTTCTTTAAGTTTGTTGAGTTTCTTTTCAACAAATTCCGTTTTGCATGTGTAAATTCTTGCAGTTTGATTTTCGCTTGAAGCATTGTGGTCAATTATTCCTGTTTTTCCCACATAGAGTTCGGCAAGTTTTTCAAGAGCTTCGTCAGAAAATCTTTCGTTTTCTCTGTCAATATCGTTGTCGCAAAGTACTACCGTAAAAGTGTAAATTTCTTCTTGTGTGAATTTTCTTCTGGTAAATCTGTTTATAAGTTCAAGTTCTTTTTCGGTAACTTTGGATTCGGACTTGTTTTTTACAACATAACCGTCTTTCATAGTTGTTCACCATCACTTTGCATATTTTTTTCTATGCGCTTCTCTATTTCAAGAGCTCTTGCATTTGTAAGGCGAGTGTTTGCTATTTGAAGCTGATCTTTTAAATCGATTGTGTTCCAAATTATTTTGTAGTTTGTTTGTATTCCCTGAAGCATTAGAAAGGTATCGCAAATTTTTCTGATAACAGGATTTAAAAGTCTTCGATAAGATTCGAGTTCACTGCTAAGTATTTCAGCTTGTTGAGTTGACATTGTCTCTGTAGTTGACCAATTTAATCCGAGCAAGAACGGAGGAATGGATAATTTGCTTACTATCTGTTCGAGCATTTGTCTTACGGGAACTTGACTGTCCAAAATCGGGTTATCCGCTCCTATAACCTTAATACTCACATCGCCTATGGTAATAAAATCGCTCGGAGTCATCGAATTTTGCATTGTTTTACTCCATTCGGAAGCAATCTGAGTTGCTCTTTCACGTGAATACATGCGTTCTCCGGAATCGCTTGAGGGCTTGTATGTAACGGCAAATCTTATATTTCCCAACCGTTCCCAGTTGATTCCTATACTGTGGTATATTTTCAAAAGTATATTGCTTACGAAAGGAAGTCCTTTCATTATGGAATTGCCGTAAATATGACCCGGTTCGGAATTAAGGGTTGAAATCATTATTAATTCCGGATACTGCACAGCTTCGTAAGAACCATCTTTATTCTTGCGAAAAATTTCAAGTTTAAGAGGATTTTCTCCGGTTTTGAGTTCAATGTCCGACAGTGAAGAATTATAAAGTGCGGCAATATTTTCTCCGGTTGCATCCATTACTATTTCTCCGACTGCCGTTCCGTATGTAATAAGTTGGTCAAGGTGAGAAAGAATAAATCCGTTTGCATTTTTAGAACAGGAATTAACCTGAATATTTGTAATGAAATTATTAATTTTTTCCTGTAGCTGCTCATCTTCGCATTCGATTTTAAATTCGCCTGTCAGTCTTAAAATTTTTGAAATGGCAGCGTCGATAATCGGGACAGCCTCTCTTAAAGTTTTGTAAAGTTTAATTTCCGGACCGGAAAGCCCTGTGTATTTTTCAATAGCAGTAAAGGGATAATTGTGAGGACACGGACAGGGTGCTGTTTGAACGGCGGCAGGAATAGGTTTTTTCTTTTTAAAAAATTCCACTTTTACACTCCTTTGTTATCTTCGGGCAGCCAAAGCGAAAAACACGTCATCATCGGCGCCCATTATTGTACTTACGAAATATCGTATATCATCCATTGCGTGATCATTTTCTTTGATAGGTGAATCTTTATTACCATTATCATTCCAACGGTAAAGAGAAAATTCTCTCATGGAATTTATACAGTTTCTACATATTTTTATTTCTCCTTTCTTTAGAGCAGCGGAAACATCTTTTATTCCCTCAGTTACATTGTTTTTGGCCGGTATAACTTTCAGTTTTCCACAGCGTCTGATAAGTGTTATAAAGCTTGCGGCCGATGGGTCAACAGTCATGGAATCGATAAATTTATCTCCTATCATGCTGCAAATTTCCCGATAATGTTCTTCGTCGGTTCTTGTTTCACCTTCTTTTCTGGAGTCGTAATAGTACTCATCTATTCGATACCAAGTTCCGTCAAGTTCACCCCAAAGGCCGCAAGAAGTAGGATTCACTATTCCGTAATCACACGATAGGGCATATCTTGAAAAATTACCTTTCGGTACATCACAAAAAGCTGAATCTTCTGACATATAGGGATATATAAGTCCTTCCGCTGCAACCCACTTTCCTTCTATGAAACGTTGATAAAAATTTCCGGTATACAACCTTTTGTATCTGGCTTTCATGGATTCAGAAAGAGATGGATTGTCGTCCATAGTAAAATGAAGATAAAAAGCGTTTCGCATATTGGCTTTCAGTATCCAGTCCTTGTAAAACCAGTGTCCGGGATATTCGGGATTGCAATTAAACCAAAATTTGGATCCTGTAACCGAACATCTTGCCAATGCCTGATCTACAAAAGAACGAGGCATCAGTGCGACTTCATCAAATAAAACACCCGATAAAGTCATACCTTGTATAAGTGAAGCGGAAGACTCGTCTTTACCTCCAAAAAGATAAAAAAGGTTCGTCCGTCCGTTAAAAGATATTTCTATTAGATTTTCAGACATTTTTTGCCGGCATTTGAAACCCATCCCTTGAATAATCGGAATTATAGGAGTTATGAGATTTCTTCGGAGTGAGCGAATTGTTTTTCCACAAAATGCAAAAGCAGAACCATTAAATTTATAAAATGCCCACAAAACAAAAGAAACCGACATGCAAAGTGTTTTTCCGCTTCTTATTGATCCGTCACAAATTATTGCGTCAAATTTTTCATATTCCGATCCGTGAACCCACCACGTCAAAGCAGTAGTTTGCTTTTCGGAAAAATTTTTTATTGTCATCTATTTCTCCGCTTGAGCTTTTTTTGATAGCTCCAAATTTTTTATGCTTTTTTCCAGAACATAATAAAACGGTTCGTTGTCCTCTTTTTGTTCATCATTGTTTTCTTCAAGTTTTTGTAAAGCCTGAAGTCTATCAAAAAACTTTATTTCCATTCCACCGTCTTTTGATTTTTTTATGGAAGATACGTTAAAAAGATTCATTTTGGAAAATTCATTTGGTTTGAGATTTTCGGAAAACAAAAGTTTTACGCAGTCCGAAATACTTCCGAAAGCAAGACGTTCATAGCCCAACAGTGCTTTGCAAGCAAGATTTTTCTTTTTTTCTTTAAACATTTTTTCCATTGTTTTGATGATTGCATCGTTTGATAGAAATGACGCAGCTTTTTTCTGAGGGTTAATTTTGTACCCCGCAATTTTTGCAGCTTCTTTGGCGTTTCCGGTTTCTATGTATTGTCTGCAGAACGCCATTTCTTTTTTTGTCAAACTTTTTTTGGTTTTTTGTTTAGCCATTTTATACCTCCCGAAAAAATTAGTGGTTATATATTTCGTCAAAAAACGACTTATTTTTGCATAATTTGATGCAACTAAAAAAATAAAACAGTAAAAATCTCAAATAAAAGACTTTTACCGTTTTTCGGTTGTGATAAATATGAAAGCAGAATAAATAGCAAAAATTAGTCTTCTTTGTCACCCATTCCGATGGTAGATTTAATACCAGATTGAATGTTTTGTGCAGTATTTTGTACTGTGTTTTGTACATCTTTAACCATTTTACGAGCTTTGCACTGCAACCATTTATCATGATCATAAAAATACATAAGCACCATTCCTGCTGCACTTCCTATGACTATACCTGCCATAACGAGTTTTACAATTCCACAAAATTTGTTGCAAACACAGTCGTGATTGCGTTCATGAGATTCTCCGCACATTTTTATCCTCTCCCTTAATTTTTTGAAACAAATCTTCTTAATTTGCTTCATAATAAGCATTCCCAAAAATCACAAATTTATAATAAATAGGATATATTATATTAATTTATTAGAATTTTTTCGGAGCTGATGGAGGTTTGAATAAATTTGCGCTCAAGAGACTAAAAATTAAAATAATGATTTTTTTCGGAATAGCTGTCTGTCTGTTTGTATTTTTTGATTTTCAATTTCGTCCAATGATAAAAAGTGTTTCTTCAAGTAAAGCAAGAATGCTTATAACAGATGTTGTAAATGAAGCTGTGACTCGTGATATGAAGGAAAATGGTGCATATTACGCGGATATAGTGGTATTAAGTAAAAATAAAGACGAAGAAATAATAGCTGTTTCTGCAAACATGGAAAAAATAAACAAACTCAAATCTCACATAAGTTTACTCATACAGGATAATTTTTATAAACTTAAAGACAAACAAACAACAATTGCATTCGGTACGCTTACGGGATGGGAACTTTTAAACGGAAAAGGACCGCCTATTCCTCTAAAAATTTCGGCTTCTGGAAGCGTCAATACGGATATAAAAAGTGATTTTTTAAACTCCGGAATAAATCAAACTCTCCACAGAATATATATAACGGTTCATTCCAAAATCAGTGTAGTTATGCCCGGATGTTCCTGCGTTACCGAAGTTGGTACAACGGTTCTTGCGGCAGAAACTGTTATAGTAGGAAAAGTTCCGAATTTTTATGGAGGTTCCGCTCCACCCGGCATGTGTGCAGGAAATACGGATATCAAAGAAAATGAATAATTTTTTGTAACGTATTTGATTCAATATAGATTTTATTGTGTTTTTTAGGATGAAAATCTAAGACTTTTACTTTTTGTTTTTTTAAATAAAAATTTATTAATATCGTGCTTTTGAATTAAAAATTTTAAAGTGTTTAGAGTTTTTATTTTTCTTAGATATCCTTGACATTTCAGAGTAATTCCTTATAATTACATATGATAAAGACAGATTCTAAAGCTTCCCTCCTGCGAAAAAGTGGGAGGGAAAGTGTATAGTATATCTTCAGAGATAAAAATGGAGTGATAGCATTGGAAAAACAGGTTATATTAACCGAAGAAGGACTAAAAAATTTAGAAAATGAGTTGGAAACTCTCAAAACCGTTCGAAGAAAAGAAATAGCTGAAAAGATAAAAGTAGCACTTTCTTTCGGAGACCTTTCTGAAAACAGTGAATACGACGAAGCTAAAAATGAACAAGCTATAATGGAGTCTCGAATTCTTGAAATTGAAGCTATGCTCAAAAATGTCAAAGTTATTGATGAACATGAACTTAGCACAGATATCGTACACGTAGGTTCGAAAGTTAAGGTAAAAGATATTACTTTTGATGAAATAGTGGATTATAGAATAGTCGGTTCAAGTGAAGCAGATCCACGAGAAGGAAGAATTTCCGATGAATCTCCGGTTGGAGCCGCACTTTTGGGTCACAGAGAAGGACATAAGATAAAAGTTGAAACTCCGGGTGGAATCTGCGAATACGAAATACTTGAAATTTACAAATAATGAGGAAAGTAAAAATGGAAGATAAGAAAGAAATTAATAGTTCCGCTGAGAGTGAAGAGTGCGACATAAATGAAATGATGAAAATAAGGCGTGAAAAATTTGAAACTCTGAAAAGAGAAGGTTGTAACCCGTTTGAAGAAACTGAATTCAACCAAACCGACTTTGCAGCTGACATAAAAGAAAATTTTGAAAAATTTGATGGAAAAGACGTTTCTATTGCCGGAAGAATATTAAGTTGGAGAAATATGGGTAAAGCGTCTTTTATGGATATTTTGGATTCAAGCGGAAGAATTCAGATTTATGTAAAAGTTGACGATGTAGGGGAAGAAAATTACAAACAAATGTCCTCAGCATGGGATATAGGAGATATTGTCGGATTGAGCGGTTTTGTATTTAAGACCAGAAGAGGAGAAGTTTCGGTACATACAAAAAAAATCAAACTTCTTTCGAAGTCTTTTTTGCCGCTTCCTGAGAAATTTCACGGACTGAGAGACACAGATACAAGATATCGTCAAAGATATTTGGATTTAATTTCATCTCCTGAGATAAAAGACACATTTATAAAGAGAAGCAAAATAATAAAAGAAATAAGAAAATATCTTGATGACAACGGATATATTGAAGTCGAGACTCCTGTTTTGAACGTAATTCCCGGCGGAGCAGCAGCTAAACCGTTTATAACACATCACAACACTCTTGATATTGATCTTTTTTTAAGAATTGCTCCCGAACTTTATTTAAAAAGACTTATAGTAGGAGGAATGGACAGGGTTTATGAACTTGGACGTCTTTTCCGAAATGAAGGGATGTCAACTCGTCATAATCCGGAATTTACTACAATAGAACTTTATGAAGCATATGCCGATTATAAAAAAATGATGGAAATAGCCGAAAATATGATAAGAAATGCAGCTATGGCTTGTTGCGGTGATACAGTAGTCGAGTATCAAGGCGAGAAGATAGATTTTTCTAAGTCTTTTGAACGTATAACAATGATTGATGCTGTTAAAAAATATACAGGAATTGATTTTTCAGAATTCACAGGAGATAATCAAAAAGCCGTAGAATGTGCAAATAAGCTTGGAATAGAGGTCAAAAATTCGGATGTTTGGGGAGACATTTTAAATAAAGTTTTTGAAGAAAAAGTAGAAGAAAATCTTGTTCAACCGACATTTATCTGTGATTATCCCGTAGAAGTTTCGCCTCTTACAAAACGTAAAAAAGATGAACCGCATTTGGTTGAACGTTTTGAACTTTTTATAGCAAAGAGAGAAATTGCAAACGCTTATTCTGAGTTAAACGACCCAATTGATCAAAGAAAACGCTTTGAACATCAAATGAAACTTCGTGATGCAGGCGATGACGAGGCGAACATGATAGATGAAGATTTCATAACTGCTCTCGAATATGGAATGCCGCCTACAGGTGGGCTTGGAATGGGAATTGATCGTCTTGCAATGCTCCTTACGGACAGTGCTTCAATAAGAGATGTTATAATTTTCCCGACAATGAAACCGATTAACGAATAACTTTATATTTATAATGAGTGGGCAATTCCGTTTGGAATTGCCCATTTTCCAAAATGAATGGAAATACAAATCGGAATTTTCGGAGGTAATGTGCTATGAGTAAAGCATATGAATTTTTGAAAGAATGTGATTATTTTTATGTGTTAACAATAAATGGCGATTTCCCAGCAGGAAGGCCATTTGGTGCTATAATGGAGTACGATGGGAAATTATTTATCTCTACAAATGATAGAAATAATGTACATAAACAATTAAGAGAGAACAGAAATATTCAGATAGTTGCTAAAAAAGAGGCAACGAGGGAATGGATAAGAATAACCGGAAAGGCTGCGGAATGTAATGATACTAAAATGAAACAAAAAATGTTAGAAGTATGTCCTGTTATCGCAAAACATTTTTCATCAGCAGAAGCAGGGAATTATTTACTTTTTCAAATAGACGTACTTGAAACAGAATTTAATTAGCGTTCAGTTTGCGAGTATCTGAGCTGTCGTACATAACCTAATTTAAATTAAATTCATGGAGGATAGTGATTTTGAATAAAATAAAAAAATTATTTGGTGGAATTAACTTGACCTGGACAAAGTTAATTATTTTTTCAATTATTGCAGGTGTATATACTGCGATTATGGCAATATTACCGGCAACAAAAAATACTTCATTCAGAGATATAACAACAACTTTTGAAGTATGGATCCTGTTTGGAATATTGATTATTATGAACAGCAAGTCTGCAATTGATTCGGCACTAAAATGTTTTGTATTCTTTTTAATAAGTCAACCACTTATATACCTGATTCAGGTCCCTTTTAACATTATGGGGTTTGGATTATTTCAATACTATAGACGTTGGTTTATATGGACACTCTTTACTTTTCCAATGGGATTTATTGGTTATTTTATGAAAAAGAATAAATGGTGGGGATTACTCATATTAACACCAATACTATTGCTATTGGGGTTTCACTTTTCTAACTATATGGGACAAACTATGTTTAACTTTCCTTTTCACTTATTAACTGCCTTATTTTGTTTTGCCACATTACTGTTATATCCAGTGTGTATATTCAGTAATAAAAAAGTTAAAATATCAGGAGTTATAATCAGTACTGTAATTATTACCGCTATGTCTGTTATATTGTATACAAATAAATTTGTATATAATACTACAATTATTTCAAGTAGTTTTTATGATAATGGACTTTTGAATGAAAAATGCAATGTATATTTAGAAGATGATTCAATCGGTAAGGTTAATATAGAATATAGTGAAAGCTTAAAATGTTATATAATAGGTGCAAAGTTTACAAAAGCGGGAAAAACTAATTTAATAATCGTAGATGAAAATAACAAAAAAAATGTATATGAACTTAATGTGGGTAATAACACCTATGAGGTAATCAAAAAATAAGGTATAGTTTTTGACAGATATCGTTTTCGTGATAGTAAAAAATCTAAAAAGCTTCGATAAAAATAGTAAATATACTTCTCGACAATTTTCAATAAATATTGGTTCGTGCGTTATAATTTTTTTAAGTATTAGGAATATAAAAAGATAAATTTTTACTTTTAATGCTCGATGATTAAATTATGTATAGGGCAAGGCTCTATTAAATGAGACACACTTCGTTATAAAATAGCAAAACAATATTCAATAGTTGAAATATTAAATATCCTTCAAAACAGGTAAATAGTTTCTTAGCAATATCTCTTAAATTTTTATATAATAAAATAGATAATCTGCTCAATTAAGATGATTAAATTTATATCAAATAAAGTTTAATAATTACAACAAATCTAAATTATTATAGTTTTTAGAAATTAGTAAAAGGAAGGTAGATAATGGGGATACCAGTTAAAAAAAACGATATTATAGAAATAAAGATAGAAGACGTTACGATAAGCGGAGATGGAGTAGGACGTTTTGACGATATAGCTGTTTTTGTACCAATGTGTGCTGTAGGAGATCACATTTTAGCAAAAATTATAAAGGTTAAAAATAATTATTTGATAGGTAAAATTGAAAAAATAATTGAAGCATCTCCGGATAGAATTGATTGTGATTGTTCCGTTTACTATAAATGTGGAGGATGTGCATTTCGTCATATTTCTTATAATGCAGAACTACAAATCAAACAAAAGCATGTAAAAGATTGTTTGGAAAGGATAGGTGGTTTTAAGGAAATTAATGTCGAAAAAATTTTCGGAGCGAGTAACACATACAGTTATCGAAATAAAGTTCAGATACCGCTTGGGCTAAACAAAGAACGGGAAATAATTTCAGGTTTTTATGGATTACACAGTCATAATATAATGCCCTGTTCACGATGTTTGCTTCACCCTGAAATATTTGATGATATAATTTACCATGTTAAGAATTGGATGAAAAAATATAACATTTTACCCTATAACGAGAGTGCAAATTCAGGAATTATAAGACATATATATTTTCGTTGTTCGAGTGAATGTAAAGATATCATGCTGTGTATTGTTTCTGCGAAAAAAGTTTTACCCTTTAAATCAGAACTTTTGAATCTACTCAGAGAAAAATTTAAAAATATAAAAAGCATCATTTTAAATTATAATCCCGAAAATACCAATGTGGTATTAGGAAAGACTTTTGAAACTCTTTGGGGCGAAGATACAATTGTTGATACTTTGTGCGGAATGAAATTTGAAATTTCTCCGGAATCTTTTTATCAAATAAATCATAATCAAACACAGTTACTATACAAATTAGCAAAAGAAATGCTGAATCTTACGGGTAATGAAAACATTCTTGACCTTTACTGTGGGATAGGTACGATCGGACTTACGATGTCCAATTCGGCAAAGACGGTTGTAGGAGCTGAAATAATAGAAAAAGCGGTTAAAAATGCTCGGAGAAATTCTAAATTGAATGATGTGAAAAATTCAAAATTTATATGTGCAGATTCCGCAAAAGCAGTTAAAGAATTTAAAAAAAATAAGTTAGACATCGTAATTGTGGATCCTCCGAGAAAGGGATGTTCAGAGAGTGTTTTAGAAGATTTAATTGAAATAAGTCCTGAAAAGATTTTGTATATATCTTGTAATGCTGCTACGCTTGCCAAAGATTTAAAAAAATTGTGTTTAAAGAAATATCAAATTACCCGTGTTTGTCCGGTTGATTTGTTTCCGCGTACTAAACATGTAGAGACAGCTGTCCTACTTCTGAGTAGGAAAATAATCTAGAACAAAAACACATTACAGTTAAACTATAAATCATAAAATATTGAACATCGGACAAGATGAAACATTACATTAATAGTAACAGAAACAAGTATTGTATTTTTCATATGAAACTTACCACATATAACAACCACATAACAGTAAACTAAGTTTTAATGTCCGTAAAAAATTAGTAAACATAAAAAACAAAATATATAAAAAATTTTTAAATTTTATACACTAATATTTTTACTATTAGGTTTTAATTCTACTTGAAACAAGTTTTTTAAATTCACTATTTGATCTATCAATTTTTTTACATTCTTCTTCACATTTATGAAGCTTTTCCATATAACGCACATAAAGAGAATTAATAAAATACCATAATTTCCCTATCATTTGAACTAATGAGATTTTGCTTTCAAAAGCTTTTCCATCGGCCGATGCTTTTCTGTATGATTCTTGATCAACACTGCTTACTATTCCAATTTTTTTAAGATTTTCTATTGCAACTAAAATTTTACCACAAGAATGTACTAAAGCATTAGCTAAATCTAAACATTCCATCAGAGAATTATAGTAATCTCGATAAGCTCCTTGATACGATAAAATTGCCTCATTCCAATCCTTAATATTTTTCAACTGTTCTTCTCCTAGTATTTCACTTGATTTTACGAATTTTTCATATTTTAACATCTCTTTTTTTAAATTTTTAATTTCATTTAAAAGTCCTTTAATACGACTTTCAAAATCTTCTTTTAATTTATTTAAATTATCGATACCAGGAACATCAAATTTTAATTTTACATCGAACTCCTCTTTACACGACAGTAAATTATACGCTTCTTCATATTTTTCTTTTACCCACTTATTAAACATAAGAGTTTTATCTTTAGCACCACAGTCATAATTCTTTAAAAAATAATACATTTCCTTAGCTTTTTTAGCATCTTTTGAAATAGTCATACCCCAAGAATATTTAAATTTCGTAAATCGACTAAATACATCTGCTCGTTTTGTTTCACTATTCGGATATTTCTTTTCTGCATATTTTCTCAAAATGGCCCAAGCATCATTTAAGTTCTGTTTGTACTCTTCATTAAGTCGCAAATTAACTTCATTTTTAAATTTTCTTAACTCATCAATCCATTTATTTTTTAAGTCACTTATTTCTACATCAATTTTAGTAATTTGGTTTTTTATTTCTTCTATTCTTTTAATTTTTTCTTTTCTCGTAGCGCTATCAACAACTATTTTTCCCTTTTTTTGCTTCAAATCCTTTACTACGGAACTCATGTCTCTAATTTTTTTCAAAGATTTATTGAATAGTTCTTTATACCTCTCTTTACCCGCTTCAAGCATACCTGTTTTTTTCCACAAAGTTTGAATATTTTCATATTCTTCTCTATAAGTCTTTTCGAGTTTTTTATAATTAGACAAAATTTTCCTTCTTGGACCATCCATAAAAGATTTAACTTTCAATTTAGCATTAACATCATTCACCATCAACCATATGCTTCCCAAATTTTCTTCACCAAAATGCGGTTCAGTAGGGAAAACATTTGTTATCTTTATACTACCCAAGTAACTGTCACTACTTTTAAGTGAAGTAATCATATTTTTAATACTTGAAATCATACCCATAATCACACCACCTATTTTATATTTTATAAAAATTATTACATATATTAGTTTAAATATCAATAAAAAAGTGAAAAATATATAAAATTAATTACAACTTGACTTGACAGACAAAATGTGATACACTTTTGTTACCTCTTAGAAAGGGCTTGTTTTTTGTGCCCGTCAGAGGGAGGCTAAATTATTCCGATATACCGGGAGGTGCCGTGATGAGAGTAAAAGTAACATTAGCATGTACTGAATGCAAACAGCGAAACTATGATACGACAAAAAACAAAAAACACGATCCGGACAGGATTGAAATGAAAAAACACTGTCGTTTTTGTAGAAAGCATACTCTGCACAAAGAAACAAAGTAACATTAAAGACAGGAGGCAAAACAATGAGTGAAAAAAAAGCAAATGTATTCACAAAAATAAAGAATTTTTTTGTAGATTGCAAAATAGAACTTAAAAAAATTGTTTGGCCAACTCAAAAAACAGTTTGGAAAAACACCGGCATAGTTTTAATGATGATTTTTGTTATGGGTGTTTTTGTTGCAGTTCTTGATACCGGACTTTTACAACTTTTTGGTTTAATAATGTCCGTATCCAACACAAAATAAAATCCGGAGGGAATTAGATAATGTCAGAAGAGGCCAAATGGTATGTAGTACATACTTATTCGGGCTACGAAAACAAAGTTGCTTCTAATCTCGAAAAAACCATAGAAAATCGTGGTATAAGAGATCTAATTCAAGAAGTAAAAGTTCCTACAGAAACAGTTACCGAAATAAAAGATAACAAAGAACGTGAAGTTGAAAGAAAAATTTTTCCCGGATATGTACTCGTTAAGATGGTGCTTAACGATACTTCTTGGTACATTGTGAGAAATATTCGCGGATGTACCGGATTTGTAGGCCCTTCGACTAAGCCTATTCCCCTTACCGCAAAAGAAGTTAAAAAATTAGGCGTCGAAATCAAGTCGGTTAAGTTATCTTATAAAGTAGGCGAATCGGTAAAAATAATTGACGGACCTCTTTCAAATATGATAGGAACCGTCACAAAAATAGACCCCGAAAAGAAAGTTGCTCAGATAACGGTTTCTATGTTTGGAAGAGAAACTCCGACAGAGCTTGCGCTTGGTCAGATCGAGCCCATAATGTAAAGAGTCTATACCGAAAAAAGAATAGTCAATATGAACAGCAGCAGACAGCTGCCGTTAATGTGGGAGAAGCAAAATTCAATATGCTTCGGGTTCACCACAAACTTTGGAGGTGCAAACATTGGCTGAAAAACAAGTCAAATCAATCGTAAAATTACAAATCCCCGCCGGTAAGGCAACTCCGGCACCGCCTGTAGGTTCTGCATTAGGACCTCATGGTATCAATATAATGAACTTCACAAAGGAGTTTAATGACCGCACGAAGAATGACATCGGTATGATTATTCCTGTTGAAATAACCATTTTTGCCGACCGTTCATTCACGTTTATAACAAAAACTCCGCCTGCGCCCGTACTTATTAAAAAAGCTTGCAACATAGACAAAGCTTCGGGCGTTCCCAATAAAACAAAAGTAGCAAAAATAACAAAAAAACAAATAGAGGAAATAGCAACTCACAAAATGCCCGACCTTAACGCTGCCACTTTGGAAACCGCAATGAGCATGGTAGCGGGAACTGCCAGAAGCATGGGGATAGAGGTTGTAGACTAATCACGTCCCCAAGGTGGGAGGAAAAATCCGATTTTACCACTAATTCAGGAGGAAAACTATGAAACACGGAAAAAAATATAACGAAAGCACAAAATCTTTTAATCAATCAAATTTTTATGATTCAAAAGAAGCAATTGATATATGCGTGAAAACAGCTAAAGCTTCATTCGATGAAACAATAGAGCTTCACGTAAGACTCGGCGTTGACTCCAGACATGCCGACCAACAAGTAAGAGGCGCACTAGTACTCCCTAACGGAACGGGTAAGAAAGTAAAAGTTTTGGCTATATGCAAAGGTGAAAATGAAAAATTAGCTCAAGAAGCCGGTGCAGATTTTGTCGGAGCAGAAGAGATGGCTCAAAAAATCCAAAGTGAAAACTGGATGGATTTCGACGTACTCATCACTACACCCGACATGATGGGCGTAGTGGGAAGACTTGGTAAAATTCTCGGACCCAGAGGTCTAATGCCAAACCCAAAAGCCGGAACCGTTACAACCGACATTGCAAAAGCAATAAAAGAAGCAAAAGCAGGTAAAATTGAGTATCGTTTGGATAAAACAAACATTATTCACTGCCCGATAGGAAAGGCTTCTTTCGGTACTGAAAAGCTTTTCGAAAACTTTGATGCTTTAATTACTGCAATAGTCAAAGCAAAACCGGAAACCAGCAAGGGTCAATATATCAAATCTTGCGTAGTTTCTTCGACTATGGGACCCGGAGTAAAAATAAATTCCGGTAAATTTGAAAATGCTTAGTTGACAAAAAGTCAATTTAATGTTAATATTTAATCACTGATTTTCCCAAGACAGTAGGTGCTCCCGTTGAGCTTAATTGCCTGCCGAGGAAGATGGCGGAATCACAAATTTGTATTTTAATTAATCCTTGAATATATTAAATTACTGTTTGCCGACTTTTCTTCTTTATCTTAGGATATTCGGAAAGTCGGTGATTTTTATTGAATATCAGGGGGTGAATGAATTGCCAAGCGCTAAAGTTTTAGAACAAAAAAAAGCAATAGTAGCCAATATAGCCGAAAAACTTAAATCTTCTTGCTCAGGAGTAGTTGTAAGCTACCAGGGAATTAACGTGTCGGATGACACAAAACTCAGAAAAGAGTTACGTGAATCCGGCGTAGAATACATGGTTGCCAAAAACACTCTTTTGAAAAGAGCCGCAAAGGCAGCTGAAATTGAAGGTCTTGACCCGGTTTTAGAAGGCTCTACAGCTATTGCCATAAGCGAAAACGATTATGTGGCGGCTTCAAGAATACTTTGCAAATTTGCTTCTGACCATGATTTTTTCAAAATTAAATCAGGATTTATCGATGGAAATGTAATCGATTCCAAAGAAGTTTCAAATTTGGCAAAACTTCCGTCCAGAGAAGTGCTGGTTTCTCAAGTACTGCGTGGACTCAATGCTCCTATTTCAGGATTCGCAACTGTGCTTAACGGAACCATTAAAGGCCTCGTAGTAGCACTCAATGCGATCGCAGAAAAACAAAGTGCATAAAATCAAATAAAAAGTTTAAATGTATAACAATTGTGGAGGTAAATAATAATGTCAGAAAAAGTAACAAAATTAATCGAAGATGTAAAATCATTAACAGTTCTCGAACTCAGCGAACTCGTAAAAGCTCTTGAAGAAGAATTTGGCGTATCAGCAGCAGCTCCTGTAGCAGTTGCAGCAGCTCCTGTAGCAGGTGGCGCAGCAGCAGCAGAAGAAAAGACTGAATTTGACGTAGTTTTAAAATCAGCAGGAGATAACAAAATCAAAGTAGTTAAAGCTGTTAAAGATATTACCGGTCTTGGACTCAAAGAAGCTAAAGCTATCGTTGACGAAGCTCCTAAAACAATAAAAGAAAAAGTTGCTAAAGATGCCGCTGAAGACATCAAAAAACAACTCGAAGAACTCGGTGCAGAAATTGAAGTAAAATAAGTTTATACTTAACTTTACCACAGGGCTTACATAATTTTATGTAGGCTCTTTTTGTTTGCAATACACCATAGTATATGAACTATTTTATAAAAAAGACATTTATACAAATTGTTTTAGTAAAATAACTATTAAATATAAAAGTATAATGCCCCAAAAAGAGAGTTATACATCTCTAATTGAGGCATTTTTATTTATTTGGAAACTGTATTTTTTGCTTTTAAAGATTCTATATATTCTTCAAGTTCTGCCTTTATAACTGTAACTCTTGGACCAAACACCACTTGCACACCCTCGCCTTTTTTGATTACTCCCGCACAACCGCTTTTCTTTAAAGTATCCTCATTTACTTTCTGTGGATCTAATACCTTTATCCGTAAACGAGTCGCACAGCAATCAAGGCTCTGGATATTTTCTATTCCACCTACACCGCTAACTATAAATTCGGAAGCATTTTCTTTTTTAGTGGCTTCATAATCTTTCCTCGTATATAATTTTGATTCTAACTCATCTTCTTCTCTGCCCGGAGTAATTATATTAAATTTCTTAATCGCAAACTTGAACAGGAAATAATATAATACTGCATACACTATTCCGACAGGTATAATATATATCCAGTTTGTTTTTGCATTTCCTTGAAGTATTCCAAAAAGGAACAAATCTATTAACCCTCCGGAAAAAGTCATTCCAACAGCTACTTTAAGCACGTGCATAAACATAAAGGAGAGTCCGGCAAAAACGCAGTGCACAGCATACAAAATTGGGGATACAAACAAGAAAGTAAACTCAATCGGTTCTGTAATACCTGTTATCATCGAAGTCAACGCCGCAGAGAGTAATAATCCTCCTACAACCTTTTTCTTAGAAGGTTTTGCTACTCTGTACATTGCAAATGCAGCTGCGGGAAGTCCGAAAATCATAAAAGGGAATTTACCTGTCATAAATTTTGCCGCATCAACACTGAATTTTTCAACTGAAGATGAAGCTAATTCGGCAAAGAAAATATTTTGTGCTCCCGTTACATAAATTCCGTCTATAACGGCTGTTCCACCGATACCTGTGTACCAGAACGGCGTATAAAACACGTGGTGAAGTCCGAAAGGAATCAATGCTCTTTCTATAAGACCATAGACAAAAGTCCCTGCGTAATTAGAAGCTACCACTAAATCTCCAAGCTCATACATCCAATTTTGAACGTATGGCCAAACAAAGAACATCAACGTACCTACCAATATATAAACAAATGAAGAAATTATGGGAATAAATCTTATTCCTCCAAAAAATGATATAACATTCGGAAGTTTGATTTTATAAAACTTATTATGCAAATATGCTACTCCCAGACCTACTATAATTCCTCCGAAAACTCCCATTTGCAAAGACTCTATACCGCATACTGAAGTTAAACTTCCTTCAAGCATTGCTCCCGGTTCAAGTCTGCCTGTAAGTTCCAAAAGCGAATGAATGGTTTCATGCATCACAAAAAACGCTATAGCAGAAGAAAGTGCTGCTGCTCCTTTTTCTTTATGAGCCATTCCCAATGCTATTCCTATGGCGAAAATAATCGGTAAATTTGCAAATATAATATCTCCGGTATTTTTCATAACTACAAGAACAAAATTGAGAAATGTACCATCACCAAGCAGCCATTCCAGTCCGTAAGAACTTACCATTTGCGGATTAGAAAACGAAGCTCCTACTCCCAGCAACAAACCTGCAACAGGCAAAAGTGCAATCGGAAACATAAAAGACTGACCCACTCGCTGAAGTAAACTGAATGCTGAACCATTTTTACTCAAACTTACCACCGCTTTCACAAATTTTTATAATTATTCTTCGTTTTTCGCATATGAAATTATATTAGTTTTCCCGGCTTGTGCATTTCCCGGAATATATTCAATCTCTTTAACTTCACTCATATTGGTAACCAAAACTGCCGTGTATGTAGAATATCCATACTCTTTTATTAAATTGATGTCAGCTTCTCCGATAGGTTCTCCCGCTTTAACTTTTTGACCTACTTTTACAAAATACTTGAATCCCTTTCCTCTCATTCCTATAGTGTCTACTCCGACGTGAATAAGTATATCAAGCCCGTCATCAGATTTTATACAGTAAACGTGCCCAGCATCAGCAAGTTGAACTATTTGACCATCTACAGGTGAAACTATTATATTTTCTTCCGGAACTATTGCTGCTCCATCTCCGAGAATTTTTTCCGAAAAAACTTCGTCCGGAATTTCTCTTACCGAAGTTATTCTTCCGGTTTGCGGAGAAACCATAAACTTCTTATCTTTTTCATCAATTTTACTCTTAAAAAGACCAAACAAAAAAATACATCTCCTTAAAAATTATAAAATCTAAATTCTATAAAAAATCATCTGTATATTTACTTACATCAATTTCAGTTACTTTTTTGCGAAGACTAAGCACCGCTCCCGGCGAAACTGATAATTCATTAATTCCCATTGATAAAAATAACTCAGTCAGTGATTCATCAGAAGCAAGTTCACCACATATTCCAACCTCTATCCCATTTTTATGAGCACTTTCTGTGACAAATTTTATAAGTTTCAAAACGGACTTATGATGTTTATCAATTAAATTTCCAACTTTACAATTTTGTCTGTCAATTGCCAGTGTATATTGTGTGAGATCATTGGTACCTATACTGAAAAAATCTACTTTCTTAGCCAATTCATCGCTAATTAGTGCTGCAGCAGGTGTTTCTATCATTATTCCAAGAGGAACGTATTCTGAAAATTCTACCCCACGTTCAATTAATTCTTTTTTTGCCATTTCGACATATTTCTTTATATTTTCTATTTCTTCGCATGATACAATCATAGGAAACATTATCGAAACATTCCCGTACACAGAAGCTCTGTAAATAGCTTTCAACTGAGTTAAAAACATATCCGGATTATCAAGGCAAATTCTTATTCCTCTATAACCAAGAGCCGGGTTTTCTTCTTTTGAAAGTCCCATATAATCCACTTTTTTATCCGAACCTATATCCGCAGTTCTTATTATTACTCTTTTTTTATCCATTTTTTGAACTATCTCTTTATAAACTTCGAACTGCTCATTTTCAGTCGGAAAAGAATCTCGGTTTAGATATAAAAATTCACTTCTGAATAAACCTATTCCACCTGCATCATTTTCCAGTACACTTTCTATTTCATACGGATTATTGAGATTTGCATAAATATCAATTCTCTTTCCATCAAGAGTAATATTGTCTTTGCCTTTAAAATATTTCAAAAGTAGACTCCTTTTGTCTGCTTCTTCCTTTTTTGTTGCAATTAATTTTTCTGTTTTTTCATCAGGTTCAATATAAACATCACCCGAAAAACTGTCTATTATTACTTTCTTTCCGTCGTATTCGAGGCTCAGCTCATCATTGAGATTTACAATCATTGGAATTTTTAAAACTTTTGATATTATTGCTGCGTGCGAACAATCTGAACCTTTTGAAAGTATTATTCCCTTAACGGATCCCCTGTCTAAAGAAGATATTTCACTCGGTGTCAAATCTTCAGCTACCAATATGACGGGATTTCCATCGGTCTTGATATTTTCTTCGGTTCCTTTTAATGAATTTATTATTCTTTCTGAAATATCCCGTACATCAGATGCTCTTTGTTTCATGTACGAATCTTCCATATCCGAAAAAATCTGAGAAAACTTATGCGAAGCTTGCCAAACAGCATATTCTGCATTTAATTTTTCACTCTTTATTATCTCGGAAATTGTATTTTCATAATCGGTGTCTTTAATCATCATTTCGTGTACCGCAAAAATTTCTGCTTCTGCAGCTCCGAAATCTTTGAGAGCCTTTTCGTAAAGAATTCTTACTTCTTTAACGGCTTTTTCACGTGCATCAAAATATCTTTTAAGTTCTTCCGAAACATCGGATACGGTGTGTTTATTGACGCTTAAACGATTTTTTGTACTTACAGAAAGCGTTCCGAAAGCGATATCTCTAAAGACTCCGACTCCCTTTAAAACAATCATATAATTACCGTTTTCTCCTTTTCGGTATGCTAAAATAAAAATTTCAGCATACGTGGATATAAATAAAAGTATTCACTATAAATTATTTTTCAAAAATTTTTCCAAAGCCTTACGTGCTTCTGCTTCATCTGGGCCGTTACACTCAATTTCTATATTGTCGCCACATTTGATACCAAGACCCATAACTGCAAAAAGACCTTTACCGCTTGCACATTTAGAGTTGTTGGTCAAAGTTATATTAGATTTAAATTTCTCCGACATATTTACAAATTGGACGGCAGGACGAGCATGAAGTCCATTTTCATTTTTTATTCTGTAATTAAATTTTTCCATAATCAAATTTGGTAAACTTTTTTGAAACCTACATTTTACATCTGTCATAAAATAATATGGTAAAAGTTCACCGTCTACCTTTCTGCGATTTTTATTTTGCTTATATAAGATTGTATCATAATTCATTTCATCCGAAAATACATGCATCAGTTAATCAAAAGAAAAAGTTTTAATTAAAACTGCTTAAATTTCTCACTTTAATGTCCATATTATCACCCGATTATTTAAAAAAGTCAATACTAAAAACATTAATCTCTATTAAATATTGGTGTTTTTATATCCTTTAATTCAACTAAACAACAAATACACAGTTTAAAATCAGATGTTAATTTACGATAAAATATTTCATAATTCACCCAAATGCCTTTTATTTTGGTATAATAAATATGCGACTCAAGTTAAATAATTTATATATTAAAAATATTAGATATATGAATAAATTTTGAATATTCTTATTAAATTACAAGGAGAGATTTTTATATGACAAACAATAAAGGCATACTTTCATGGATAGAAAAGATAAAACAAATCGTCAGTCCTGATAAAATAGTATGGATAGATGGCTCTGAATCTCAACTCGAAAAACTTCGCACTCAAGCATGTAAAAACGGTGAAATGATTAAACTTAATCAAGAAAAACTCCCCGGATGTTATTTGCACAGAACAGCATTAAATGATGTAGCAAGAACTGAAAGCAGAACGTTTATATGTACCAAAACAAAAGAAGAAGCCGGCCCTACAAACAACTGGTGCGAACCTGAAGAAGCGTACAAAAAACTTTATGATATCGCACGAAATAGTTACAAAGGAAAAACAATGTACATTATTCCATATTCAATGGGAATGCCGGAATCTGAATTTTCAAAAATAGGTGTTGAAATAACAGATTCAATATACACCGTCCTTAACATGGCAATTATGACAAGAATCGGGCAAAAAATTCTCGACAAACTCGGCAACAGCGATGAGTGGGTAAGAGGATTACATTGTTCTTGCGATGCAGACGAAGAAAAAAGATACGTCTGCCATTTTCCGCAGGATAATTCAATAATTTCAGTAAATTCAGCTTACGGCGGCAATGTACTTTTAGGTAAAAAATGTTTTGCACTCAGAATAGCATCGGTTATGGGTAAAAACGAAAAGTGGCTTGCTGAACATATGCTTATTTTAGGGATTCAAAAACCCAACGGTGAAACAAAATATATATGTGCGGCATTCCCGTCAGCTTGCGGAAAAACAAATCTTGCAATGCTTATTCCACCTGAAATATACAGAAAAAAAGGATATAAAATATGGTGTGTTGGAGATGACATAGCTTGGCTGAGAATAGGAAAAGACGGACGGCTTTGGGCAATAAACCCTGAAAACGGATTCTTTGGAGTAGCCCCCGGCACTAGCGAAAAATCTAATCCTAATGCATTGGCCTCGACTTCTTCGAATACCATATTTACCAATGTGGTTCAAAACCTTGATGATAATACTGTCTGGTGGGAAGGAATGGATGAAAATCCTCCTGAAAACGCAATAAACTGGAAAGGCGAAAAATGGAATGGTAAAATTTCAACGGAAAAAGGTGCTCATCCTAACAGCAGATTTACCTCTCCGGCTAAAAATTGTCCTTGTTTGAGTCCGGAATTTGATAATCCTGAAGGCGTACCTATTTCAGCCATAATATTCGGCGGACGCAGAGCTCAAACCACTCCCCTTGTATACCAATCTTTTGACTGGAATCACGGAGTATTTTCAGGTTCCGCAATTTCATCGGAAAGTACCGCCGCTTCAACCGGAAAAGTTGGAGTTCTCAGCCATAACCCTATGGCTATGATGCCTTTTTGCGGGTATAATATGGGTGATTATTTCGAACACTGGATAGAGATGGGAAAACTTTTAGGAAAAAATGCTCCGAAAATTTTTAACGTAAACTGGTTCCGTACTAACGATAACGGAAAATTTATGTGGCCCGGATTCGGTGACAATCTAAGAGTTTTAGAGTGGATTTTAAAAAGATGTGAAAATGATGTCACAGCTGTCGAAACTCCCATCGGATATATTCCCAATGCATCTGATATTAATCTTGAGGGAACTTGCGTATCAAGAGAAACTTTGGAAAAGCTATTAAAAATCGATAAGAATTTATGGAAAAAAGAATCTGAAAATATTGAAGATTTTTACAAGATTTTCGACAACCATCTACCTGAAGAACTGAAAACCGAACTGAAAAATTTAAAAAACCGTTTAAAATAATTGATTTTTCGACAACTATATTTTATAATTAGGAATTGTTTATTTTAAAGAATTTTGGAATTATGGTGTTAAAAATCGAAAGGAAAATTAATGAAAAACAAGCCCGAAAAAAATTTTCGAAGATATTCTGAGAATAATCAAAGATATACAAAAAGAGAATATGTAGATATATACAGCAATGCTTCAAACAGACACGATGGGTATGTGGACATATATTCATCCGAAAGAAAAAAGGAAAAAAGAAAAAATATATCTATTCTTAAAATTATATATTTTACCTTTTTTGTAATTCTCGGCGTCATAGGCGGAATAATGATTTACGCATACAATACTCTCCATTCGTTTAACTACGACGATTTAAGTTCAAATGATTCAACGAGTTCCGAAGTGGAATATGATGAAAGCGGAAGCAAACTTATAAACGATAAAATGATACTCAATGTAATGCTCATCGGAAGTGATTCAATGTCGACCGGAGACCATGGAAGAAGCGATTCTCTTATGGTACTTTCTCTGGATTTGAGGCACAAAAAGATTAAAGTAACTTCTCTTCTTCGCGACATATGGGTAAACATACCGGGATACGGCAAAGACAGACTTAACGCAGCTTATGCATATGGTGGTCCAAAACTTACAATCGAAACTATAGAAAGAAATTTTGGAATCTATATCGACAGATATGCGATAGTGGATTTTGACGGATTTTCAAATATAATAGACTCCCTCGGTGGAATAGATTTGGAATTGAGTTCATCAGAGTGCATATATATAAATAAATATTCAGGTGATAAGCATACTCTTAAGGGTTCAGGTTTAAAACATTTAACAGGTCTCCAAGCTTTACATTATTCACGTGACAGAAACAGTATTGGTTCAGATTATGACAGAACCGAACGTCAAAGGAATGTAATAAAAGCTGTTATTTCAAAGCTTAAAACTGCCAATATAGGTCAAATTACAGAATTAATCTCTACTATCGGACCTATGATAACAACAAATTTCAAAACTTCGGAAATAAGCAGACTCGCAACCAAATCCCTTACCTATCTCAACTATCCGACCGAAGAATTCAGGCTTCCAACAAACGATAATGTAAGAAATGAAACCTATTCTCAAAAAATGGTTTTGGTTATCAACGACATAAACAAAGCAAAATCAGATTTGTCCGAATTTATCTACGAAAACAGTGAAAAATCTTCATAAATTTATTTTATTAAAAAATTTAGCACCTTAAAACGGTGCTTTTTTATTTATACTTTTCCTAAATTTTGTATTTTATGTGCTTTTGAAAAAACGGTTTCATAATCACTAAAACGAAAGGTAACAGTGCGTTTTACTTTGTCATGGTTCTCCAAAGCAATAGTAATGTATTGTTCACATTTGCCAAATCCCGAGATAATTTTAAATACTGATCGAAAAGTTTCATACTCATGATTATAAATTTTACGATCTCCTAAGTGAGCGGGTCTGGAATTTCTGTACATACGTACGAATTGTGCATCACGAATTCTGGGACAAATTTTTATCAAATTTTTAAATATCTTTGCAAATAAAATATACGATTCTCCATATAGGACATCACGCACTCTACCCGTATATATACTCACAGTATCATACATTATACCTAATGTAAAATATTTAACAGATCCTTTACAAATTCCCAAATTTATCGATTCGCTATACCCTGCCATTGTAAATATGGAAACAGAAATTACATCATCTATATCTTCATCAGGCAATTGTACCGACGCTCTATCCTCATTCTTTATGTGCTGTACATTTGCAAGATAAAAATTTTCTAAATTTTTTTCGGTAATTATAGAACAAAATACATTTATTTCATCACAAATCTCACAGGCATTAACGTTTAAATCAAAAAATCCATAAAAACCACAACCTAATATTACAAAAACAAATGTACAAAAAAATAAAAACCTTCTCACTTAAAGCAACCTCATTTAACACGTTATATCAAAACAAATAAAAAAATCGAGATTCAGAAACTATAAAAACAGTCTCAGAAACCCGAAATATCTATATAATGGTGGACACAAAGGGACTCGAACCCTTGACCTCTCGCGTGTGAGGCGAACGCTCTAACCAGCTGAGCTATGCGTCCAGACTGCCCAACAAAAAAACTAATTTAACAATTCTCCTCTTAAATACTTTATTCCAATAGCGCAACAACCCATGCTTTTTACTCTTTCGGAACCAGGGAAACTTCTATAAACATTTAGTGCTTCTTCAAAACTCTCAGCCATAGGAATCATATTTTTAAAACCCTCAGTATCCAACATTTCCTCAAAAGTTTTATAAAAATTCAGATAAGTCATCTCAACTACGACAAATTCACCTGAAGCTTGCAATAAAAGTCCTTCCCCTACTTTAAACTTTCTCACATAGTCAGACGCTATACGCCCCTCGGCTTTTTTGCTACCGTTAACTATATATTTAAATAGAGGAAGACTGGGATTATTTATAGACTTAAGTGTAAACATATAATCTACCCATAAATTATTTAAAATGGTGACCCGGACGAGAATCGAACTCGTGTTACCGCCGTGAAAGGGCGGTGTCTTAACCGCTTGACCACCGGGCCTTATATCAAACAACTGGTAGCGGCAGATGGATTCGAACCATCGACACTCCGGGTATGAACCGAATGCTCTAGCCAACTGAGCTATGCCGCCATCGTCGCAACCACAAAATACATAAATTTATGTACTCACAATGCTTAATCATTATACCATGAACTTTTGACATATGTCAAGAAAAATTAATAAAAAATCGAAAAAATATTTTAAACAAAATATATCAAAATTTATCCCAAAATTTCCCCTATAACCGTATTCGAAAGCAAAAAACCTTTTTTTGTGAGACGTATTCCGTTCTCATCGTATGTCAAAAAACCTGTTTTAGAATACTTTTCAGCTCTTTTAAAATATATTTTAGGAATGTTTTTTCCGAATTTCTTCTCAAATTTTTCCGAATTAAGTCCCTCGATAAGCCTCATTCGCAACATTATATACTCAATTTCAGGTTCAAACTCACCTTCTTCGAATACATCCGAATGTTCGATAAAATCATTCAATGAACTTTTATAATAAAATCTCTTCCCTCTGAAAAGCGAATGTGCAGATGGTCCTATTCCTATGTATTCATCCAAATTCCAATATTTTAAATTATGTTTGCTTTCGAAATTCGGAACAGAAAAATTTGATATTTCATACTGCTGATATCCCATTTTTTCTAAAATTTTAACAGCATACTCGTAAAGTTCTGCACTACGGTCATCACTTGGCAAATTTAATCTGTCACGATTGAAATAAAATCCTGTTCCTTTTTCAATTTTGAGCAAATAAGCTGAAATATGTTTAACGTTATTTTTAAAACACAAATCCACAAAATTTTTAATACTTTCTTCGCCTTGATGAGGTATACCTAACATCAAATCCAAAGATATGTTATCAATATGCGCCTTTTGAAGCGAATTTAAAGTCAGTAAAACATCATTTTTATTATGACGCCTACCCAAAGATTTAAGCTCTAAATCAGAAAACGATTGCGCCCCCACAGAAACTCGATTTAATCCGAAATTCTTTAATTTTTCAAAATCCAAAAAAATATAATCTGCCGGATTAATTTCCATTGTTATTTCGGGGTTCAAAACTTTAAAGTTTTCATAAATACATTCAATTATTTCCCCAATCATATCTGATTTGAGTAAACTCGGAGTTCCTCCGCCAAAATAAATCGTATCAACAATATTCTTTGAATTACGTCCCCATTTTCTGATTTCTCTGCACACGGCGTACACGTATTTCTCCACATTTTCGGGAACAACAGAATAAAAATCACAATACGGACATTTAGATATACAAAAGGGTACATGAATGTAAATCCCTAAATTTCGATTATTCACAATCATACACCCGCTTTTTAATTTAAATTTTAAGAATCAAAATCACATGATTTTTTTAATCTTCTTCAAGCTTGAGCACAGACATAAAAGCATCTTGCGGAATTTCTACGCTTCCAAGCTGACGCATCCTCTTTTTACCCTCTTTTTGCTTTTCAAGGAGTTTCTTTTTACGAGTTATATCTCCTCCGTAGCACTTTGACAAAACATCTTTTCGCATTGCTTTAACCGTTTCTCTGGCGATTATTTTTCCACCGATTGCAGCCTGAATCGGAACTTCAAAAAGTTGACGAGGTATTTTTTCTTTTAATTTTTCAACCATTTTTCTCGCTCTATAATACGCTTTATCTCTATGAATTATAAATGACAATGCATCAACGACATCTCCGTTTAACATAATATCAAGTTTTACAAGATTTGAATCCTCATATCCCGCTAATTCATAGTCAAAAGATGCATACCCTTTTGTTTTTGACTTAAGTACATCAAAAAAGTCATAAACAATTTCATTAAGCGGAAGTTTGTAATGAATATCCACCCTATCGGTATCTATATATTTCATGCCGATATAAGTTCCACGCCTATCCTGACAAAGTTCCATTATAGAACCAATATAATTCGATGGAGCGTAAATATGAGCGTCAGTTATAGGTTCTTGCGACGTCTGAATATTTGCAGGAGAAGGATAATTCGTAGGATTATCAACAAATACCGTACTACCGTCAGTTAAATTAATCTTATAAACAACACTCGGAGCCGTAGTTATCAAATCAAGATTATATTCCCGTTCCAAACGTTCCTGAATAATTTCCATATGAAGAAGTCCTAAGAATCCACATCTAAACCCAAATCCAAGAGCAGTCGACGTTTCCGGTTCGTAAGAAAGAGAAGCATCACTCAATTTCAATTTTTCCAAAGCGTCTTTTAAATCTCCATACTTTGAACCATCAAGAGGATATACTCCACAAAACACCATCGGACTTACTTCTCTGTATCCCGGCAACGGTTTTTCAGACGGATTGTTCTTAAGAGTTATGGTGTCTCCGACTTTTGCCATACTTACGGTCTTTATTGAAGCTGCAATGTATCCTACTTCCCCTGCTGTTAAACAACCGCAAGGCTCTAAGTTAGTCGCTTTAGACATACCGCACTCGGTAACGGTAAAACTTTCTCCGTTAGCCATAAACTTTATGACATCTCCCGTTTTAACCGTACCATCAACCACTCGTACGTATACAACCACACCTTTATAAGCATCATAATACGAATCAAAAATAAGAGCTTTAAGCGGAGCTTTTTCATCTCCTTTAGGTGCAGGAACATTCTTTACTATACTTTCAAGAACATCTTTTACATTCAATCCTGTTTTTGCCGAAACTTTAGGTGCGTCTTCAGCCGGAATGCCTATTATATCTTCAATTTCGTGACAAACTCGTTCAGGTTCCGCTCCGGGCAAATCAATCTTATTTATAACCGGTATAATTTCTAAACCTGCATCAAATGCAAGGTAAGTATTAGCCAAAGTTTGAGCTTCTATACCTTGCGAAGCATCAACAACAAGTATTGCACCCTCACACGCAGCCAGTGACCTGGACACTTCATAATTAAAATCAACGTGACCGGGAGTATCTATCAAATTAAAAAGATATTCTTTTCCGTCATCGGCCGAATAGTACAAACTTACTGCGTGAGATTTTATCGTTATACCACGTTCTCTTTCCAAATCCATGTTATCAAGAAGTTGATTTTCCATTTCACGAGAAGAAACAGAATCGGTAAGTTCCAAAATTCTGTCGGCAAGCGTTGATTTTCCGTGGTCAATGTGCGCTATTATACTAAAATTTCGTATGTTTTCTTTCAGTATGGTAATCACTTCTTTCAGCGTAGAAATTTATAAATTTTCGCATATTTTACTCAATTCAATATATCAAAACATTAAGCATGTTCGGCAATTTTTCTGAGAGAGTTTATCTTTTTCTGATTTTCTTTGGAGGGAGTTACGTTATATCTTTTAAGGTAATCGTCTATAACTGTCAAAACTTTTTTGGAAAAATATACTCTATCTTGTTTATCTGACAAATCTTCGGTAATCCTTACAAATGTGTTTCCTAAAATATTTCCAAGAAGCCATTCGTCACTATCTTGAAATTCAAAACGCCAACGATTTTCTACAAGCTCTTGTGAAGCCGGAATAACACTTTCAAGAATCTTTTTTGCATTGGAAGTAGTTAAAGCAGATTCAGGACGGTTCTGTCTGTAGCAATAAAAAATATTATCATCATGGACAGTTTTCCTCAAACCGGAAAAAGCTATACAATTGAAAAGACCATCTTCACCTCTGGAAATTCCTTCTTTGAAGTAAATATTGTTGTCAACTAAAAAAGATTTTCTCCATATCTTATTCCACACTGACGACATCTCTATTTTGAGAGAATAGTATGGATTTTGGTAATTTTCGCAACTGATCTCTTTTACTTTGGACTCGTCATATTTGAAAGAATTTAAATCTACTTTATCACCGTCAATATAACATATATTGCCCAGACACACAACCTGCACATCATGATCTTCTGCACAATTGTAAGCTTTTTGACAGGCATGTCGAGGAACAATATCATCTGAATCCACAAACATTATGTATTTTCCCCTGGATATCTTGATTCCATTATTTCGAGCAACACTAACTCCTGAATTTTTTTGATTAAGTATACGGATTCGTTTATCTTTTTTGGCATGTTTTTCAAGAATAGCCAAAGAATTATCTTTTGAACCATCGTTCACGCATATTATTTCAATTTCTTTTAAAGTTTGATCTTCGATGCTATTAAGACATTCATCCAAATATTTTTCCGTATTATATACCGGTATGACGATCGAAACTTTAGGACTGCATTTTCCGGAACAAGCTGTAATATATACGGACAATAACAAAATCACAAGCCCTAAAAAACAAGTTACAATTCTCGGAACAAAATTATTTTTTAAATTTACTTTCATAAATTATTCCTTTGATATTTTTCTTAAATCTTCTATATTGTCTTTTACCCACTGCGGAATTTTAGGATTATGTTTTTCTATGTAATCATCAAGCATTCCAACAAGTTTTGAAGCATAATATTTCTTTTCTTCAAGATTTGGAATATCTTTTGTTATATGATTGTAGTTTAGATCCATTATTTTGGCAAATACCCATTCTTCTGCGTTATCAAAAGTAAAAATACTCATGTTATCAAGCAATTCACGGGTTACAATCATTGTACTTCCAAGCACTTTTTTTACATTAAACACGGTAGCAGCCGAATTCGGACGGAACGTTCTATAACAATAACCAATATTGTCGTCCTGAACCATTTCGGTAACGTGAGGGAAAATCATAAAATTTAAAAGTCCATCTTCGTAATTCGTAACTCCCGGTTTAAATCTTATATTGTGCTCAAGTAAAAATGATCGTTTGAAAAGTTTTGTAACAACATATCCGCTGTTTTCAAGCATGTAGTAAAAAGGATTTTGATTTTTCTGTCTGGAACAAAATCTTACTTTCGACGGATCATATTTAAAACTGTTTACGTCAACAGTTTCTTTTCCTTCCGCAAAAGTCATTATGTTGAACGATACTACATCTACCTTATATTTAACGGCATTTTCAAATTCTTTTTCGAGAATATACGGAGGAAATACATCGTCTGAATCAAAAAATATCACATATTCACCCGTAGCTGCTTCCAAACCCCTGTTGCGTGCAACGCATACACCGGAATTCTCTTGATCTAAAACCTTTACCCTGGGATCTTTTTCGGCATGTTTCTGAAGCACTTGCAAAGAGCCATCTTTAGAACCATCATTTACACATATTATTTCAATTTCTTTTAAAGTTTGATTTTCGAGAGTTTCAAGACATTCATCAATATATTTTTCAGTGTTGTATACGGGAATAACCACAGAAACTTTTACCCCGGAGGATTTTAACGTATCCTCTGATTCACTGTATGAAACAAGATATGGTGAAGCTATCATTATTCCAACTATCGATAACAAAAATCCCCATACAATCAATTTACCTTTGATATTTTTCATTATAATTTAACGTCCTTTCGAAATTGAGCTGATTTTAAGTTCTGTAATACAAATCAAAAAATATATTTAACCAAAAATCAGGACCTTATCTGAAAAATTAATATTTTTTACATCTAAACATCTTTCATTGAAAGATTTATTCTTCCTTTACTGTCTATTTCGGTAATTCTGACTTTAACTTCTTGACCGACTGATAAAACGTCACTGACTTTGTTTACACGTCTGTTTTCAATCTGAGAAATATGACATAATCCTTCTTTTCCGGGTGCGAACTCTATAAATGCTCCAAAATCCATAATTCTTACTACTTTTCCCATATATACCGCTCCTACTTCAGGTTCAGTAACTATACCTTTGATTGTAGCAAGAGCTTTGCGACAATTTTCTATATCTACACCCATAACAAATACTTTTCCGTCTTCTTCAATATCAACCTTTACGTCAAAATCCGAACATATTTTTTGAACGATTTTTCCACCCGAGCCTATTACATCCCGTATCTTATCCACCGCAATGGTAGTACTTAAAACTTTCGGTGCAAATGATGACAGTTCTTTTCGAGGTTTATCTATAGCTTTAAACATTACTTCATCAAGAATATAATTTCTGGCTTTATGAGTTTTAAAGAGTGCCTCTTTTATTATTTCTTTGGTCAGTCCGTGTATTTTCAAATCCATTTGAATTGCAGTAATACCCTTGTGAGTTCCGGCTACTTTAAAATCCATGTCTCCAAAAAAGTCTTCGAGTCCTTGTATATCCACCATTGTCATCCAACGATCTCCTTCGGTTATAAGACCACACGAAATACCTGCAACCGGTGCTTTTATCGGAACTCCTCCATCCATAAGAGCCAATGTTGAACCACATACCGAAGCTTGAGACGTAGATCCGTTGGAAGAAAGTACTTCCGAAACCAACCTTATTGCATACGGAAATTCTTCTACCGACGGAATTACAGGAACAAGAGCTTTTTCAGCAAGTGCTCCGTGTCCGATTTCACGTCTTCCCGGACCTCTGCTGGGTCTCGTTTCTCCTACGGAATATGATGGGAAATTATAATGGTGCATATATCTTTTTGATTCTTGAGAATCTATACCGTCTAAAGTTTGTTCATCACTTATCGGACCTAAAGTAAGTACCGTCAAAACCTGAGTTTGACCTCTGGTAAAAAGTCCAGAACCGTGAACTCTCGGCAAAATTCCCACTTCTGCGTCCAAAGCTCTCATTTCGTCCATTGCACGTCCGTCAACTCGTTTTTGTTCATCCAAAAGCCAACGTCTGACAATATTCTTTTGAACTTTATACATGCACTCTTCTAATTTTTTTTCTTCATCCGGATATATTCCATCAAAATGTTCGTACATTTTCTGATATATCGGAACTAAACGCTGTTCACGAACTGTTTTATCAGGAGTGTAAAGGGCAAATTCAAGATCCTTTTCAACATAATTTCTTACAGCTTCAAACATTTCTTCACATGGTGCTGAACTTTCATAAGAAAATTTCTCTTTTCCTATTTCCGATTCGATTCCTTTTATAAACTCAATTATATCTCTATTAGCTTCATGAGCTTTTAAAATTGCTTCGTACATTTTTTCATCAGAAACTTCATTTGCTCCCGCTTCAATCATTGGAATAAGATTTTCGGTGGAAGCTACAGTTAAAGAAAGTTCGGATTTTTCACGCTGTTTTAAAGTTGGATTTATAATTATCTCATCATCTACAAGTCCAACAAAAACTCCGCTTATAGGTCCTTCCCACGGTATATCGGAAATACTTAAAGCTATCGAAGTTCCTATCATTGCGGTAATTTCAGGTGAACAATCTTCATCAACAGACATAACCGTACATACAACTGATACATCATTTCTCATATCTTTGGGAAATAACGGTCGTATAGGCCTATCAATTACTCTGGAAGCCAGTACAGCTTTTTCAGACGGTTTTCCTTCTCTTTTGGAAAAAGAACCTGGTATTTTTCCCACAGAGTAAAGTCTTTCTTCAAAATCTACCGAAAGCGGGAAAAAATCTATACCATCTCTTGGCTTCTCCGATGCAGTAACAGCTACGTGAACAGCTGTATCTCCGTATCTTATCATACACGATCCATTTGCAAGTTGCGCAAATTTGCCAGTTTCAACAACGAGTTCTCGTCCGGCAAGTTGGGTTTTAAATATTTTGTGATTTTCGAACATTAACTTCCTCCAAAAATTATAAAGATACAAATTAAATAATCAGATATTAATTATATAACATCTGACAAAAAATAAACATATTCAATTTTGCCAAATATCAAAACAATGCAGGCAACCACAACCAGCTGCCTGCACCAATCATTAACTACAAATAACTTACTTACGAATTCCAAGTTTTTCAATGATACTTCTGTATCTGTTAATATCCACTTTTATAAGATAATTAAGCAAATTTCTTCTCTTTCCTACCATCTTGAGAAGTCCTCTTCTGGAGTGATGGTCTTTCTTGTGAGTTTTAAGATGATTTGTAAGATCATTTATTCTCTTGGTAAGGAGAGCTATCTGAACTTCCGCTGAACCCGTATCTCCCTCGTGAGATGCGTACTCATTAATAATTAAAGTTTTTTCTTCTTTCAATAACATTTTATCTACACCTTTCTAAAATTTACCCTACCCACAACAACATTTACTGTGGCATTCTCAGAAACTTATTCCGAAAACGGGGGTACATAGACTACACCAAACCTCACTGAGATTATACCCTAAATTATGTTGATTGTAAAGAATTATTTTCTACATACAAAACTTTTAACTCAAAACCAACTCTAAAACTTATAATAATCTAAATTTTTTAACATCACTTCATATATTACAATTTTGCTATTAAAGTCAAAGCAAGAATTCCTTCAGAAAAAATGTCGTTCAAAACTTCGTTTATTAAAAATTTTCCACCTATAACATTCTCTAAGCCATCATCACCGACCTCTTCTATACCATTTCTAGGCAAGTTCAAAAATTTTAACGATTTCACAACACTCTCAATCTCTTTTAACGAAGCTTCTATTCCACGTTTTTTTAAACAAAACTGAATTTCTTCAGAATTTTTAGTTATAAACAAACGATTTAACAAATCACGATCTAAATACCCATCATCAGACAACTCATTTTTACTGTTTACTAACATTGTATCTATAACCTCTCAGAAAGTCACTAAAAAACAAATTTCAAAATATATCTAATTTGTATTATATCATATTCTTAACAGTTAGTAAACATTATAACAATCTTTTTTTGTAATCTAGTTATTACATTAAAAATATTAACACTTTTTAATATTTTGGTTATAAATAGAGCATTTATTTCTCTATCCAGGAGATAACATCTTTCTTAGCTTGCTTTAAAGTTCTCTCTTCAGTAATTTTACTCAATTCATAATTAATGCCACCGTTTTTTGACCCCTCGGAAACAATAGTACACATCATAACATATTCTAAACTATTTTTAACCGAGGAGGTTCCACCTCCAATTTTTTGAAGTTCTTCTTGACTCATCTCTTCAGTACCATAAATTTTGTGATCTACACATAGGAGCGATTCCATAATAATCTCTGCTTTATCCAAAGAAATATCTATACCTTCATTTTTAAAAATATTCTGTATTTCTTCTGAAGTTGAAGCATCATTCAACTTTGATAAAAATTTTTCATTTTGTAACAATAATATTATTTTATTTTCCAAGATTAGCACGCTCCTTTTATTTTTAAAATTTCACATTAAATTTCA
>OIWT01000063.1_pt1 | contig 141229 bp, 129 predicted proteins | sample 1587701 | NCBI WGS metagenome assembly OIWT01 (sample SAMEA3888904, study PRJEB22519) | human gut metagenome | biome: human gut; feature: human-associated habitat; material: faeces | place: Denmark | collected 2009
ATGAAATGCTAGGGTTTGACGAATACATATCAAAAACAGTAATAGTATTAGACAAACATAGAGAATACGAAGTACTAAAAGGAATAAAATGGTATTTTATAGAATTACCAAAATTCAGAAAAATAAAACAATAGAAAAAGCAAGAATAGAAATGAACTATTTAACAGGAGATGCAGAAGTACAAAGACTAGCAGAGTTACGCGAAAAATGGGACATGGACTATACTAGCGGCATTAACCATGCAAGAAAAGAAGGAAAAGCGGAGAGTCAAAAACAAATTGCCACTGAAATGCTAAAGAAAAAAATGTCAATAGAATTAATTAGCGAAATAACCAAATTAACAAAAGAAGAAATCGAAGAATTAATGAAAAAAATAGATTAATAGTCTATTATTTATAATTAGAACAGAAACAGAAAGACAAAAATGTTAAAAAAAACTTGCAAAATATAATGAAATATGATAAAATAACAGAGTTTTAAAGAAACATAAGAATAAATATATGTTTTTTTGAATCTCTACTTACATAAATAAAATGTAGGTTATAAATCCAAAGGGAGGTGAAAATAATGAATAAATACGAAAGTATTATCATTGTTAATCCAAATGTTGAAGAAGCAGGAATAAAAGCATTAGAAGACAAATTCACAGGATTAATAAATGAAAATGGAAAAGTAGAATCTGTAGAAAACATGGGTAAAAAAAGATTAGCTTACGAAATAAAAAAGAATAAAGAAGGAATATACATTTTATTCAATTTTGAAGCAAAACCAGATTTTATAAAAGAACTTGAAAGAGTTTATAGAATTACAGACGATGTAATAAAATTTATAGTAGTTAGAAAAGAAGATTAATTATAGCAAAAAAGAGGGGGCCTTTACGAAAGTAAGGAAAGGTGATTTTAATGAATAAAGTAATATTAATGGGAAGACTTACAAGAGACCCAGAAACAAGATATACACAAACAAACAATACACTAGTTTCATCTTTTAGTTTAGCAGTTAATAGAAGATTTGCTAGACAAGGTGAAGAAAGACAAGCAGACTTTATTAATATAGTAGCCTGGAGTAAATTAGGAGAATTTTGTAGCAAATACTTTAAAAAAGGTCAACAAGTAGGAATAATAGGAAGAATTCAAACAAGAACTTGGGACGACGATCAAGGAGTAAAACATTATGTAACAGAAGTTGTCGCAGAAGAAGCATATTTTGCAGATAGTAAAAGAGAAGGAGAAAGTGGAACTTCATCTTTTGAAAACACATTTGGAAATACAATGCCTGGAAGTATGGGTTCAGATTTTGAAATATCTTCAAGTGATGACCTACCATTCTAATTATATATTAAGGAGGGGAAAATAAAATGGCAGATAAAAAACAAAATAAAAGAAACAATAAAAATTATGATGATGATTATAATCCAAGATTTAGAAAACAAAGAAAAAAAGTTTGCACACTATGTAGTGACAAAAACTTTGTTTTAGATTATAAAAATGCAGATCAACTAAAAAAATTCATTAATGAAAAAGGTAAAATCTTACCAAGAAGAACAACAGGAGCTTGTGCAAAACATCAAAGAGATATAACAATAGCAATAAAAAGAGCAAGACATATTGCTATATTACCATATGCACAAAACTAATTTTATAATAATAAGCGAAAAACCGTTGAAATATCAACGGTTTTTATTTTATGAAGAAGGAATTTAAAATCATTTGCAATAAGCTAAAAAAAGTAGTAAAATAATTAATATAAAAAATATAAAAGAGGTAAAAGATGTATAAAAAATTTGGAATAAGTAATAATTTATTAAAACTATCAGAAAAAGTAGAAAAAGAGTTAACAGATATATTAAAAAATGTGGATAACATATGTGAAACAAACAGTTTAAAAGTATTAAACGCATTTCAAGAAAATGGATTATCTGAAATGCATTTATATTCATCAACAGGGTATGGAATAGACGAGCCAGGAAGAAATAAAATAGAAGATATATATTCTACTATATTTAATACAGAAGACAGTCTTGTAAGAACACAATTAATTTCAGGTACACATGCATTAGCTGTAACATTATCTGCACTATTACGTCCAAATGATACAATGATAAGTATAACAGGAGCTCCATATGATACGTTGCAAACAGTAATAGGAATAGGAAAAGAAGTAAATAAAAGTTCATTAAAAGAATTTGGAATAAAATATGAACAAATTGAGCTAATAGATAATGACTTTGATATTTTTAAAATAAAACAAAGACTAAGTAAAAATGATATTAAGTTAGTAGAAATACAAAGATCAAGAGGATATTCAACAAGGAAAAGTTTAACTATAAATAAGATAGAAAAAGTAATAAAAGAAATAAGAGAAGTCAATAAAGATGTAATAATTATGGTTGATAATTGTTATGGAGAATTTGTAGAAACAAAAGAACCAAGTGATGTTGGGGCTGATATAATTGTAGGGTCATTAATGAAAAATCTAGGCGCTGGAATTGCTACTAGTGGAGCATATATTTCTGGGAAAAAAGAATTGGTTGAATTATGTGCAGAAAGGCTAACTGCACCAGGAATAGGAAAAGAAATAGGACCATCATTAAATCAAAATCCATTATTATTAAAAGGGCTATTTTTTGCCCCAAGTGTAGTTTCAAGCAGTTTAAAAACCGCAATATTTGCAAGTAAAATATTAGAAGAATTAGGATATGAAGTAGATCCAAAATATAATGAAGATAGGGCAGATATAGTGCAAACAATTGCATTAGGATCCGAAGAAAAGTTGGTGAAATTCTGCCAAGGTATACAAAAAGGATCACCAATAGATTCTAATGTTATTCCAGAACCAAGTGAAATGGGAGGATATGAAGATAAGGTAATTATGGCTGCTGGAACATTCACACAAGGTTCTACAATAGAACTAAGCTGTGATGGACCAATAAGAAAACCATATATTGCATACATGCAAGGAGGACTAACATATCCATATGGAAAATTTGGAATATTAAAAGCAATAGAAGAAATGAAAAAATAGGAGAATATATGAAAGTAGTTATAATCGGTGGGGGACCAGCAGGAATGATGGCGGCAATAACAGCAGCCCAAAAAGGAAAATCAGTAATAATATTAGAAAAAATGAATTCATTAGGAAGAAAATTATTAATTACAGGAAAAGGAAGATGTAATATTACATCTTCTTTAAGCATGGATGAATTTATAAAAAATACGCCAGGAAATGGAATGTTTTTATATAGTTGTTACCAAAATTACACCAATAAAGATATTATAAACTTTTTGAAAGAACAAGGATTAGAAGTAAAAGAAGAACGAGGAAATAGAATATTTCCAGTAACAGACAAATCTGCAGATGTATTGAAATGTTTTACAAATAAACTAAAAGAACTTAATATTCAGGTTAAATTAAACACGAAAGCAGAAGACATAGTTATTGAAGATGGGAAAATTATTGGAGTAAAAACAAACAAGGAATTTATAAATACAAATTCTATTATACTTGCTACAGGAGGAAAGAGTTACCCATTAACAGGTTCAACAGGAGATGGATACGAGATAGCCAAAAAATTAGGACATACAATAACAAACATAAAACCATCTTTGGTGCCAATAGAAGCTTATAATGAAACTATTTGTAAAAAATTACAAGGGTTAAGTTTAAAAAATGTTGAAATCAATGTAATTGATATGAGCAAAAATAAGAAAATATATAATAATTTTGGGGAAATGATATTTACGCACTACGGAGTATCAGGACCAATTATTTTAAGTAGTTCAGCACATTTAGTAAGATATAAAAACATAGAGGAATTGATGAGTAAACAAAAAATAGTATTAGAAATAGACTTAAAACCCGCACTTACAGAAGAAAAATTAGATCAAAGAATACAAAGAGATTTTAATGAAGAAAAAAATAAACAATTTAAAAATAGTTTAAATAAATTATTACCACAAAAGATTATTCCTATAATTATACAACTTAGTAAAATAAGTCCAGAAAAGAAAATTAACGAGATAACTAAAGAAGAAAGAAAAAATTTAGTAAAATTATTAAAAAAATTCAATATAGAATTAAAAAAATTTAGACCAATCGAAGAAGCCATAATTACAAGTGGAGGCATAAAAATTAAAGAGATAAATCCTAAAACTATGGAATCAAAGATAATTAAAGGTTTATATTTTGCAGGAGAAGTAATAGATGTAGATAGTTACACAGGAGGTTTTAACCTTCAAATTGCATATTCTACAGGATATACGGCAGGAATTAATATATAAGAGGTGTTTTATGAATGAATTTGTAACAATAAGTGAACATGATACAGCCGAAATAATAGAAAAAAAATCGAGATTTATTGCAAATATTTTTCATGTTGAAAATATAGAGCAAGTTGAGGAACAATTAAATAAAATAAAGAAGCAACATTATAGCGCAAGGCATAATTGTTATGCATATAGAATTATAAAAAATGATATGATTATTGAAAAGTCAAGTGATGATGGAGAACCATCCGGAACGGCAGGAGCTCCAATGCTAAATATATTAAGCAAAAACAATTTATGCAATATATTAATAGTTGTTACAAGATATTTCGGAGGAATACTTCTTGGAACAGGAGGACTTGCTAGAGCATATTCAGACGCAACATTAAAAGTAATACAACAAGCCAAGAAGGAAAAAAATTGCAAAGGCTATAAATTGGAAATTTTATTAGAATACAGTAGCTTTGAAAGTTTTAAATATTACTGTAAGAATAATGGCATAAATATTATAAATAGCAATTATAATGAGAATATAAATACAATAATAGAATTAAATGAAGAATCTAAAAATAAATTATTGGAAGATTTTCAGATAAAAGCTATTAATATAAAAAATATAAAAGTTTTATCTGAAAAATATATTAATAAAAGTATATGAAATATATACTTTTATAAAAAATTGGAAAAAATTTACAGTATTTTATTGCAAAAACCCTCATTAAATAATATAATTCGGAATGTAAAAAATTACAGTGAAGATTTTAGGAGGGAAAAAATGAAAGAAAAAGTTACAGTATTAATTGCAGATGACAATCAAGAATTCACACAAACTTTAGCATCTTATTTAGAAAAACAACCAGATATGGAGGTTATAGGTATTGCTAAAGATGGAAATGAAGCAATAGATATGATAACGAATACAACACCTGATGTAGTTCTATTAGATGTAATAATGCCACATTTAGATGGATTAGGAGTATTAGAAAATATTAATATAATAAAAAGTAGTAAAAAACCAATTTGCATAATGTTGTCAGCAGTAGGCCAAGACAAAATAACTCAAAGAGCAATAGACTTAGGTGCAGAATATTATGTTGTAAAACCATTTGACATTGAATTGCTAATAAAAAGAATAAGAGATATTAAATTTTACAAGTCAAGCCAATCAAATAATTTTACAGCAAAAGAAACAAAACAACAATATATTGAAATCCCATCACAAAATTTAAAAGGACAAGATAATTTAGAAGCTTTAGTTACAAATGTTATACATGAAGTAGGCGTTCCAGCACATATAAAAGGTTACCAATATTTAAGAGAAGCTATAATGATGGTAGTAAATGACATAGATGTTATTAATCAAATAACTAAAAGCTTATATCCTCAAATTGCATATAAGTTTAACACAACTCCAAGTCGTGTAGAACGTGCAATACGCCACGCAATAGAAGTTGCATGGGGAAGAGGACAACAGGACGCTGTTGAAAATATTTTTGGGTATACAATTTCAGCAAGCAAAGGAAAACCAACCAACAGTGAATTTATAGCAATGATTGCAGATAAATTAAGACTTGAATTAAAAAGTGCATAATAATATAAAGTCAGTTCTTTAGTAGAACTGACTTTTGCTTTGTGTTCCTATGTCGGTAGGAAAAAATTTTATTTTAATAAATTTTTATCAATAAGTTGAAAATTAGCTCTGTGTATGTAGAGCTGTTTTCCATCTATTGTTAATTTTGTGAATTTTGGAAGATTATCTGGAATTTCCCAATATACTTTATTTCCTGAAAAGGCATATAATGGATATCCCGTTTGCGACTTGATAACAACTACAACAGGTTTTCCGAAATAATTCTTATATTTATTTACTAATCCTGAAATAATTGTGTTATCAAAAATTCCATCAGCAGTAGAGTTTATATTTTCTTCTTCAAAAGTAACATCTGGGACTAAACCGTCTTCGTAAAATATCATTGTATCACCACAAGAGATAATTTGACTTCCGTCAATATTGATTGTAATAACAGAACTTAAGGTTTCTATTGTCCCCCATCCACCATCTGATGAATAGGATTGTTCTTCAACAATGTTTCCTACAACATTAATTTTTTGTCCATGAGTTGTCATTACTTGTTTTCCAAAGTTGTCAAAGGTATCAATGGTATATGTGTTACCGGTTATATCACCCCGAAGTTCATTAACTGTGCTATCAAATAATGCACAGCCACTTAAAGAAAATATAAGTGATACTATTAACACAAATAAGCAAAAAATTTTTTTCATAATAAAAAATCTCCTTTAATTAAATTGAAATTTTAGCCTATTCCGACAAATAGGTTTTGTAAGTTATAATGGTAAGTAATCCATTTATATTCATTTTATCATATTTATGTTGATTATACAAATTATATTGAAAATTAAATATTGTATAAAATATTATTTTTAAAACAAAATAATTATAAAATTTTACTAAAAAGAATGAAATGATTTAAAAAATATAGTTGAATATTGTGAAAGTTTATTTTATAATATAACTGCTAAAAAGGAAAAATGGCAATATTATAAAAAATAAAAGAGGAAATTATGAAAAAAATAATAATTAGTATTGTTACAGCAATAAGTGTAATTATAATAGGCTATTTAATATATAGTATAAATAATCCCAAAATTGCAGTTTTATGTTATCATAATATTGGAACAGCAGAAGAAATAAAAAAATTTCAACAAGAAAAAGAATGGACAATAGACGTGGACAATTTTGAGAAACATTTAAAATATCTAAAAAAATATAATTACAAAACTCTAACATTAGAAGAATTTTACAATTGGAAACAATCTAAAATAAAATTACCATATAAGTCTGTATTAATAACATTTGATGATGGTTTTTTGTCAAATTATAAATATGCATTTCCATTATTAAAAAAATATAATATGAATGCAACAGTATTTTTAATTGGAAATTATATGAGTGAAAAAAGTAAAGAATGGAATGGAAACTTAAAAACATATATATCCAAAGAAGATTTGCAGAAAATAAAAAATGAATATACAAATATAGAGTTTGCATCACATTCATATAGTTTACATGAACATGGACTAATTAATGAAAAAACATATGAAGAATTTTTGCAAGATGGAAAAACATTTAATGAACAAATATTAAAAACAGATATATATTGCTATCCATTCGGTGCATATAATACAAATATGATAAATGCATTAAAGCAAAATAATTATAAAATGGCATTTATATTTGGACCAACCAAAAAAGAGTATAGAAAAGCATCAATCAAAGACGATAATTATTTAATACCGAGGTTAAATGTATCGTTTGGAATGGAACCAAAAAAACTTTTAATTAGATTATTATTACCATTTTAAAAATAAATTCAAAGACAACACATAAATAAATGTGTTGTTTTTAATATAAATATAAGGAATAAAAATGATTCAATCAGAAATATTAAAAGATATAGTAAAAGAATATAATCTAACAAATGGAATGAAAATAAAATTTCCATTTTTAAATCAGATGGCAAAAAATAAAAACATAAATGTAAAAGATTTAGTAAAGATACTAGGAATTATTCCAGTAAATGAATATATAAGCCCAAGGCAATTACTAAATAAAAAGAAATATGAAATAAATTTATATAATGAATATAAAGAGTATACAAGTCAAGAAAAAGAAATTATTAACAAGATTAAAAATAAGGATTATATTACAAAAAAAGAAATAGAAGAAATAAGAAAAATATATAATATAGATAATAAAAAGATCAAAAACATATTATCAATAAATAATAAAAATTTTTCAAATCTAATTAATGGAAATGTAGAAAAAACAAGAATAATTATAAAGAATATTGCAATAAAAACATTCCTGTTAAAAATGGATTTTAAATATTATGAAACTAATAAATTCCATACAAAAAAGGAACTGTTATTGAAAAGCAAAAAATTAGAAATAACACTAGAAGAACTAGTAAAAAATATAACAAATAATATAAAAAGATATAAGTTTGATCTTATTGCGTTAGAAAAAAATGCAAAAGGAATTTATATAGGAAAAGAACATCCATTTAGCAATAGTTTTATAAATAAAAATTATAAAAGAATAATGGAAATTTGTAGTCAGCAAGCTAAAAAGTATGCTAGAATATATAAAATGAATAATTTAGTAAATGATTTTAGACAAGCTGCTTTTGAAAAAATATTGCAAAATGGTGGAGTACTAGAAAAAAATTTTTTATTTGACGAAGAGCTTCTTTTTACATTAATATCCTCACGTTGTAAGTACAATGTACTAAATGAATGTAAAAAAATAATAAGAGAAAATATCAATTTTAGAAGATATAGTAAAGAGGTAAATGAAATTATAAATCGTAATATAGGCAATTACAAAAATAAATACATAAAACCAAATAAATACTTTGAGGAAATATTACACCAAAAAATTATAGAAAACATATGGATATATGTAAATATTATAGAATTTGACAGAGAATACGGTTTAAAAATAATAGCACATAAACTTGAAATAGAATATAAACAATTTTTAGAAGAATTAGAAAAAATAAAAGCAAAAATAATAGAACACGGATTAGTAAAAAAGTGCAAAAACGGAAGTATAATTTGTATGAAATATTTATACTAAGGAGACATATATGCAATATAAAGAAATAATAAAAATAAACAATATGCTAAAAAATGGAAACAACAATGAAGAATTAATAAAAATATTAAATAAAAAAAATATACAAGAAATTATAGAAATAATTAAATTTTGCGAAATAGACTTAAGGAACCAAAACAAAAAAATAAATAACTACATACTAAATAAAATAAAGGATCAAGAAATAGAAAAAGAAAATATAATTAATTCTAATAAAATATATAATGAGATAAAACAAATAATTAAGTATGAAAGTTTTGAATTAGGAAAAAAAGATGCATTAACTGCTACCAAAATAATGATACATTTAAACTTTATTTTCTTAGAATATTGTAAAGATAATACAGATGAGTATGCGAAAACAAGAGAATTAATAATAGACTATTTTAATAAAGTAATAATTAACTATATAAATTCAAAAATAAATATAAATTTTAATAATAGAATAAAGAAAGTAAATTTAGAAAATCAGCTTTTAAACGAATTATATGATAGAATTAATAAATTTTCTGCATATCAAAAAGTATTAGAAATATTGGAAATGTATAAAGTAAATTTTTTAGATTTTAAATAGAAGGTAAGTTAATAAAATTACAATATAATGAAAAATATAATAACCTTAGTAGAATTGTTGCGCAAAAAGATTACCTAGATAAGCAAAATGTAAATAATATGTTAATTACAAATGAATTTGACGAAAAAAATATTGAAGACTGTATTTGTCAAGATGAATTTGTATATAGAGAAAAAATGAAAAGATTTTTTGTGACAAATAATTTAAATATTAAAATGGGAGAGAACTTTACAATAGAAGAATGGATTAGAATATTTGTAATAATAAGTAAAGTAAATACAGAATATTTAGAAAAGAACAGGTACTCTATATTAATAAAAACAAAAAAAGAATGGCTAAAAATATTTGAGAAATATGGATTTAAAAAAGATAAAGCCCAAAAAATTATTGAGGAGCTAAAATTTAATAGTAATAATACAGATATAAGAGAAAATCCAATAATTGAATATAACAAATTATGCATAACAATACCTGCCATTGTATGGACCACAGATATATATGAAACATTAATAAATATATTTCACTCAAGAAATTATCAACTTAATTTTAAAGGTGTATTTTTTGAAGAAGAAGTAAGAAAAGAATTTGAAAATGCAGGAATAAAAAATTGCACTTGTAAGGTAAGACAAAATGAATGCGATATGGCATATATATTTGATGACTGCCTTTTTATATGTGAATTAAAAAATGAATTTCAGCCATTAACAAATATGCAATGGTATAGATTTTATAAAAAACAAGAACAACACATTATACAATTAGAAAGAATATATGAATTCTATAAAAACAATTTAGAATATATAACTACTAAATTAAACAAAAATAAAAATTGGAAGCCTAAAAAAATATATAAAGTTTTAATGTTTTCAAATTATTTAGGACAAACATATATAAAAGATAATTTAATTGTTAGTAATTATAATAATATTATTAATTTTATAAAAAAAACACCATTATGTGTAAATGTTATGGAAGATAAAAACATATATGTTGTAGAAACATATAATTATCAGAAATACCCATATTTGTCAAAAGAAAAAACACTTTTAAACATAGATGACTTTATAGCCTATATGAGACTACCAATGTCAATATGGTATCAAAAAGAAGGATATAGTGAAGAAAAAAGGTATATAGGGATAAAAGATAAATATTTAATAGAAGTAAAAGGATATTCATATAAACAAAAATTTACTATTGACAACATCGATATGCATAATGTATAATATATGACGTATACAGGGTACTTAATAAAAAAACATTTATTAAGTAATGATAAATTCCATGTACAGTGTTATGTAGCTGGAAGGAGGGGAATATAAATGTCAGAAATAAAAGTTAATAATGGAAATATAGAAGACGCATTAAAAAGATTTAAAAGACAATGCGCACGCAATGGTGTTATGCAAGAAGTTCGTAAAAGAGAACATTATGAAAAACCAAGTGTAAAGAGAAAAAAGAAATCAGAGGCAGCTAGAAAAAGAAAATTTTAAAAAAAATATAAATTGGAAGTTAAAGTATAAACTTTAGCTTCCAATTTTGACTTTATAAAGAATTTTAAGTATAATAATCAAGAAAAAAATATATACTAAATAAATGAAAGGTGGAGATTTTTTTATGGAATATAAAAAACTAGAAATAAAAGACGGAATAACACTTCATACAATAAATACAAATAAATTTAAGACAAATTTAATAGCAGTATTTTTAACAACAACATTAAACAAAGAAAATGTAACAAAAAATGCATTAATATCGTCTGTTCTTAGACGTGGAAGCAAAAACATGCCGACACAAGAACAAATAAGTAAGCAAATGGAAAATATGTATGGAGCAAGTTTTGATTGTGGGTTAGATAAAACTGGAAATAACCAAGTACTAAAATTTTATTTAGAAAGTATTAATGATAATTTTTTAATTAATAAAAATGAAAATTTATTAGAAAAATCAATAGAAAAAATTTTAGAAATAGTATTTAATCCAAACATAGAAAATAATAGATTTATAGAAAGTTACGTAGAACAAGAAAAAGAAACTATAAAAAATATTATAAAAGGTAAAGTTGATAATAAAGCAAGATATGCAATGGATAGATGTATAGAAGAAATGTACGGACTTTCTGGATTTGGATTATATAAGTATGGATATATAGAAGACCTAGAACAAATAAATAGTGAAAATTTATTTAATTATTATAAAAAATTGATTAATGAATGTAAAATAGATATATTTGTATCTGGAATTGTTGACGAAGAAACAGTAAAAATAATTAAAGAAAATGAGAACATAGAAAATTTATGTCAAAGAAAACCAGTATATGAGCCAACTAAATTAGAAAAAAAACAAATGCCAGAAGAAGAAAATATAACAACAGAATCTATGGAAGTAGCACAAGGAAAACTAGTTGTTGGACTTGATATAGACATAGAAAATGAAGAAGAAAAATATAATGTTTTAATATATAATACAATTTTAGGAGGAAGTGCAAATTCAAAACTATTCCAAAATGTAAGAGAAAAGGCACATCTTGCGTATGTTGCAAGTTCAGCATATATACGCCACAAAAACAATATATTTATCAATTGTGGAATTGACATCTCAAACTATAGCAAAACATTAGATCTAGTTAAAGAGCAAATAGAAAAAATGAAAAATGGGGAATTTACAGAAGAAGAAACTGAAAATGCAAAAAAAGTTATCATTTCAGGAATTAAATCAATTAATGATGAACAAGATAGTGAAATAACATATTATTTTGGACAAGAATTATCAAATAATGAAGTAAGCTTAGACGAATATATAAAGAAAATAGAAAAAATAACTAAACAAGATGTATTAAAAATAGCTGGCAAAGTTTATATTAATACAATCTATTTTTTGAAAGACTAAAGGAGGAAGAATATGCAAATTGTAGAAAATTTAAAAGTTAAAGAAAAGGTATATATAGAAAAATTAGAAAATGGTTTAACAGTAATGATAATTCCTAAAAAAGGAGTTCAAAAAAAATACGTTATATGGGGAACTAATTATGGATCAAATGACAGTGTATTCGTTGCCCCAGGAGAAACACAACCAATAGAAGTTCCTAAAGGAGTAGCACATTTTTTGGAACATAAATTATTTGAACAAGAAAATGGCACAAATAGTTTAGACACTTTAACAGCATTAGGCGTTAATGCAAATGCATATACAACTAATGACCATACAGCATATTTATATGAGTGTACAGACAATTTTTATGAAGCTTTAGATGAATTAATGGATTATGTTCAACATCCATATTTTACAGATGAAAATGTTGAAAAGGAAAAAGGAATTATTGGACAAGAAATAAAAATGTATGATGACTATCCAGAATGGAAAGTATATTTAAATGCACTAGGAGCAATGTATCATAGCAATCCTGTAAAACTAGACATAACAGGAACAGTAGAAACAATATCACATATAGATAAACAAATACTATATAAATGTTATAATACTTTTTACAACCCATCAAATATGACAATGGTTTTATGTGGTGACTTTGAACCAGAAAATATATTAAAAGAAGTAAAAAGTAGGATAATAAATACTACAGACAATGGAGAAATTCAAAGAATATATCCCGAAGAGCCTGAAACAATTGTAAAAGAAAAGGTAGAACAAAAAATGGATGTAAGCCAGCCATTATATACAATAGGGATAAAAGATGTAATTCCACAAGAAGAAACAAAAGTAAAAAAACACATAGCAATAGAGATATTGCTAAATATAATTATGGGAAAAAGTTCAAAACTATATAAAACATTATATGATAAAGCAATTATATATGGAGGAGTAAGCTTAGATTATGAATTTTCTAAAAAATATGCCCATATATTAATAACTGGACAATCAAAAGATCCAGAAGAAGTGTACAAAATGTTTAAAAACACAATAAAGGAATTAAAACAAAATGGAGTATCGCAAGAGGATTTTGAAAGAAATAAAAAAATGATATATGGTTCATATGTAAAAGAATATAACGATGTTGCAGATATAGCAAGAATGTTTTTAGCAGATTACTTTAAAGGAATAAATAGTTTTGACTATTTAGAACAAATTCAGGCAGTAAATGTAGAATATTTAAATCAACTGCTAAAAGATGTATTTAAAGAAGAGAAAATGATACTTTCTATTGTTAAAAATTAAAAGAAATTGTATAAAATTGAATATGAGAAAAATGTAGAAAATACAGCATAATTACACAATGGGTTATTATGCTGTATTTGTTTGTTTTTCACTGTCTAAAAAAATCGAAATAAGTCGTACGAAAATTGTTAAAGTAATGCTAATTTTCTTGACTTAAATGGAAAAATATGTTAATTTATATATATACGTAAGACAAAATAAAAGAAGAGGAGAGATGTATATGTTGAATGAAGAAATTTGTAATTTAAGAGATAAGTTGAACAATAGCATCGTAACTGGAGAGGACTATAGTGTAATATACAAGTTAAGTGTAGAATTAGACGAACTAATAGCAAAATATTATAGGGAAGATAAAGAAAAAAGTAAGGTGACTTTAAATAATTAAGTTTGTTAATTTTAGATTATATATATGTATAACACCATAAATAAAGATATTAATATATCTAATATTTATGGTGTATTTTTTTGCTTGTCAAAAGAGAAAAAATATTATATAATAATTAGCCAAGAAATGGAGAGAAACATGTTAGGAAAAAATACAGAAAATTTTAAATATAGAAATTTTAATCAAATAATTAATACATTCTATAACGAGGAAGTGGACAGCATAAATGAAAATAATTTAATAGAAAATAACAAATTAGAAATAAAATTAGAACCAATAGTTTTGTATGATAAACTACTTGGAAATATTAAAATTGAATTTAAAATTGGAAAAAGTAGAATGTATAAAATAAAAAGTATAACAGATTTTTATAACAGAATTGATAGAAAAGAAAAATTTAAATATGGTGAAAAACTAGAATTTATACATACAATAGAGGCATTCGATTCAAATAGCAAACCAATTTTAAATTTTTTATTAAAGTATGCTGAAATTATAAAATATGCTAATTCAAACACAAATAATAATTATAAATATTTTGGAAAAAACATAAGCGAATCAAGTATTGTATTAAATAACAGAGGATTAGATGAATTTTTTGAAATTGTAAACGGAACAACAGTTAGCTTTTTAAAAGATGGAATAGAAAGTAAAATTAAATTTGATAATAAAAACCCACAGATAGAATTTACTTTAAAAAGGTTAGAAGATGGTGAATATGAAATATATCCAAATACCGATATTTTTAAACTTTCTATATTACAAGGAAAACAATATAAATATATACTAAAAGAAAATAAATTATATAAATGCTCAAAAGATTTTGAAAAATCAAGCTTAAAAATGTTAGAAGTATTTAGAAAAAATTATATAACAGAGGCTAAATTAGGAAAAGAAGAATTAAAACAATTTTTTTCAATTATAATGCCTAAAATTCATAATACAGTAAAATTTGAAAATATTACAGAAGAAGAAATACAAAAATATAAACCAGAAGATTTAATAGTAAAAGTATTTTTGGACTTTGATGCAAATAGCTATATTGTATGTGATGTAAAGTTTTTATATGGTCAAAAGGAATTTAATCCGTTAAATGAAAAACAAAAATTAGATTTCCCAAGAAATTTAATTCAGGAAACACGAGCATTAAATGTTTTTAGAAATACAGGATTTATGGTTGATATAAAAAACTTAAGATTTATACTTCCAAAAGATGAATTGATATACAACTTTTTAGCTAACGATATTAATTATTACATGCAAAAGTTTGAGGTGCTAGCAACTGAAAACTTTAAAACAAAACAAATAAAACAAACCCAACTAAGCAATTTAGGAGTAAAAGTAGAAAATAACTTGCTAATAATAAACTTAGAAAATATCAATATAGATCCAAAAGAATTAAAAGATGTACTTGAAAATTATAAATTGAAGAAAAAATACTATAAATTAAAAGACGGAAATTTTTTAAGTTTAGAAGACAATAAGGAACTAGATTTTATAGATAAACTAACTACAGGAATGGATGTTGATTTCGAGGAACTAGCTACAGGAACAATAAAACTTCCTAAAAATAGAAGTTTATATTTAAATCAATTATTAAAAGGAATAAAAGGAACAGAAATTATAAAAAATGCTGAATATAAAGAAATTGTTAATAATTTAAAACAAGAACAGTTAGAAGACGAAGTTATAGTTCCAGAAAATTTAGATAAAACTTTAAGGTATTATCAAAAAACAGGTTTTAAATGGTTAAAGGTATTAGACAATTATAATTTTGGGGGTATACTTGCAGATGATATGGGACTAGGTAAAACAATACAAATGCTTTCAATAATTTTAGACTATATAGAAAATGATACAAAAGAGTTAAATAAAAGAGCAAGTTTAGTTGTAGCCCCTAGTTCACTTTCTTTAAATTGGGAAAAAGAAGCAAAAAAATTTGCTCCACAATTAAAAACATTAGTAATTAGAGGAAATAGTATAGAAAGGCAAAATCAAATAAACAATGTAAAAAATTATAATTTAATTATAACATCATATGACTTACTAAAAAGAGATATAGAAGTATATAAAAAATTAGATTATAAATTTAGATTTATAATTGCAGATGAAGCTCAATATTTAAAAAACAGTAACACACAAAATGCCAAAACGGTAAAAGAAATTAAGTCTGATACACGTTATGCACTAACAGGAACACCTATAGAAAACTCATTAGCTGAATTATGGTCAATTTTTGATTTTATTATGCCAGGATATTTATACACATATAAAAAATTTAGAAACACATATGAATTGCCAATTATAAGAGATGAAAATTATAGTGCAATGGAAAAATTAAAAATGTTAATAGAACCATTCGTATTAAGAAGAACTAAAAAAGAAGTTTTAAAAGAATTACCAGAAAAAACAGTAACAGTACTTAATAATGAAATGGGAGAAGAACAAAGAAAAATATACATGGCATATTTAGAAAAGGCAAAAGAGGATCTGGATGAAGAAATAAAAAATAAAGGTTATGAAAAAAGTAGAATGAAAATTTTAGCCATATTAACCAGATTAAGACAAATTTGTTGTCATCCTAGTTTGTTTATAGATAATTACAATAACACAAGTAGTAAACTAGAGCAGTGTATGGAAATAATAGAGGATGCTACAAATGCAGGACATAAAATATTAGTGTTTTCTGGATATACATCAATGTTTAATATTTTAGAAAAGGAATTAGAAAAATCCAATATTAAATATTTTAAATTAACAGGAGCAACAAAGGTAGATGAAAGAATAAAATTAGTAGACGAATTTAATGAAAATCAAGATATTAAGGTGTTTTTAATTTCTTTAAAAGCAGGAGGAACAGGTTTAAATCTAACAGGTGCAGATATGGTAATACATTATGATCCATGGTGGAATATATCTACAGAAAATCAAGCAACAGATAGGGCATATAGAATTGGACAAAAAAATAATGTTCAAGTATACAAATTAATAACAAGTAACTCTATAGAAGAAAAAATATACGAATTACAAAAGAAAAAATCAAAACTAATAGACAATGTATTAGATACAAGAATGTCATTTATAAATAAATTATCAAAAGAAGACATTATGAATTTATTTCAATAAAAAAAGGAGAAAAAATGAAAGATTATATTACAATTATTGGAGCAGGCCTAGCTGGTTGTGAAGCTGCATACCAAATTGCCAAAAGAGGTATAAAAGTAAAATTATATGAAATGAAACCAAATAAATTTTCAGAAGCACATACAAATAAAAATTTTGCAGAAATTGTATGTAGTAATTCTTTTAAATCTAACTTATTAACAAATGCGTGTGGACTTTTAAAAGAAGAACTAAGAAGGTTAGATTCTTTGCTAATAAGTGTAGCAGGCAAAACACAAGTGCCAGCGGGTCAAGCCCTTGCTGTTGACAGAGAAAAATTTTCAGAAGAAGTAACAAAAAGAATTAAAGAAAATAAGTTAATAGAAATAATAAATGAGGAAGTAACAAACATAGAAGAACTAGCTAAGCAAGGTATTGTAATAATTGCAACAGGACCATTAACCTCCGGAGATTTAGCCAAAAATATTTCTAAAATAACAGGACAAAATGGCTTATATTTTTATGATGCGGCAGCACCAATAATTAGTAAAGATAGTATTGATTTTAATATTGCATTTTATGGAGATAGATATAGCCAAGAAAAGAAAAAAGAAGAAAGTTTAAAACAATGGGAAGAAAGAGTAAAAAATCAGGAACAAAGTTATATAAATCTTCCAATGAATGAGAAAGAATATGAAAAATTTTGGGAAGAATTAGTGCAAGCGCAAGTAGTTACTTTACATGATTTTGAAAAAAAGGAGATTTTCGAAGGATGTATGCCAATAGAAATAATGGCAAAACGTGGAAAAGACACATTAAGATATGGACCATTAAAGCCAGTGGGTTTTGATGACCCAAGAACAGCTAAACGACCATATGCAATTGTTCAATTAAGACAAGATAATAGCAATGCAAGCATGTACAATATAGTTGGATTTCAAACAAACTTAAAATTTGGAGAGCAAAAAAGAGTAATACAAATGATACCAGGATTAGAAAATGCAGAATTTATAAAATATGGAGTTATGCACAGAAACACATATATAAATTCAACTATTCTTTTAGATGAAACATATAATATGAAAAATAACAGCAACATATATTTTGCAGGACAAATAACAGGAGTAGAAGGATATGTAGAATCAATCTCTTCTGGAATGATTGCCGGAATAAATGCGGTAGAAAAATTTAAAAAAACAAGTAAAAAAATCATATTTTCTGAAAATACAATAATAGGGGCTCTAGCTAAGTATATTTCTACACCTAACAATAAATTTCAGCCAATGAATGCCAACTTTGGAATATTACCTGATCTTGAAGGAAAAAGGATAAAAGACAAAAAGGAAAGATATATGAAATTAGCTAATAGAAGTTTAGAGAGTTTTAAGTAAATAATGCAGGAATTTATAAAAATGTTACGAAAATATTACAAAAATATTACAAAAATATTAAAATTTAAATAACAGTTGTCAAATTATGTAAAATGTGATAAAATATAAATAGTATTTTATTATAAAGGAGAATTTGAATGGATATTGAATTTATAGAATTTTTTGATAAAAGGTATGAAAGTTTAAATAAAGACAAACAACAATTAGAAGAAGCGATAAAACAAGTTAAGGATCCAAATAGTTATGAATATAATAGCTATCAAAAATTTTATCAACAAGTAAATGAGGAATTAAATCAAGTAAAAAAAGAAAGACAAGATGTTGAAAACTGGTTTTCCAAAAAAGAAAAGGCAAGTAATGAGAGGAAACAAATAGAAGAGAAAATACAAACACTTAATAAGCGAAAAGAAGAATATTTAGATGCTAAGAAAAATGAAGAAAAGAATATAGATAAAACATATATATTGGAAGAAATTGAAAGTGATCTAAAAAAGATTGAAATGGAATTAGAAGATGCAATGAAAAAAGACAAAAAAGCAAAATTAACTTTTGAGAGAATGGGAAAAAATATAGAAAAATATAAAGAACAACATAATATAAAATCAAAACAACCTAATCAAGGTGAAATAGAACCAAATCCAGCTTCAGCAGAACAAGAAATAGAAGGAACGGAAGAACCAAATCCAGTTTCAACAGAACAAGAAATAGAAGGAACGGAAGAGCCAAATCCAGCATCAGCAGAACCAAAAGTAGAGAAAACAGAAGAACCAAATCCAGCTCCAACAGAACCAAAAGTAGATGAACCAAAAGAATCACCAATTATCGAATCAGGAACAATTCCTATAAATACAGATCCAAATATTATTCCATACAAGGCTACATCTAAAGAAGAAAAGGAATATTTAACTAAATCAATCACTGACTTACAAATAGCTAATACATCATCATATAATAATGTATTTCTAAAAATGGAGAAATATGTTAATAAATTTTTTGAGAAGAATCAAAATGATATTAAAGAAAAATGTGATAAATGTAAAAACAAAGAAGAACTAAATGGTAAAGTAGAAGAATTATTAAAAAATTACAGAGTAGACGATCAAGAATTATCATTTGATGCAAAATCAATATTAAGTAGAGTAATTAGGTTCACATATCGTGGGAAATTTGACAAAGAAGTTGAAGAAGAAAAAAGTTCTATTTTTAATAAAATAAAAACTAAAATTTCTTCTGCATTTACTGCAACAAAAGGATTTTTTAAGAGAATAAAAGAAAAAATACAAAACAAAGCAAGATTAAAAAATTCAGATATGAAATATTTAAATTCAGCAGAAGAACCAATAAAAGGCGATACAAATGGAAGAAAGTATGAAGATGCAACTATTGATGATTATAAAAAAGGAAATGAAGTTCTTGAAAATCTAGATATAAGTTTTGGAGAAGCACCAGAAGGTTTAACAGAAAAAATAAAAGCAGTAAAAGATAAGAAAATGGAAACGGATAAGTTTGGATACAGAACTGAAAAAACTGAAGAGGAAGAAATGCTAGATAGAAATAATTTAGATGAAGCAATGAATAAAGAACGAGAAAATATAAACATAGATATAGAAATACAGTAGTTAAAATATATTAAATTAAGAAGGTTTAAAACTAGATTTTAAACCTTCTTAAAATTTACAAAAAAATATTGACTTATAAGTATAAAAATGGTAAAATATAAACGTTATTATAAATTACACATTTTATGCAGTTCCGTAATAACACAAAAAATTATAGGAGGTGAAATTTAAGTGCCAACAATTAATCAATTAGTAAGAAAAGGAAGAAAAACAGGAGTAACAAAATCAACAGCACCAGCTCTTCAACATGGATGGAATTCAAAAAATAAAAAATTAACAAACAATAGAGCTCCACAAAAAAGAGGAGTATGTACAGTAGTAAAAACAGTTACACCTAAAAAGCCAAACTCAGCTTTAAGAAAAGTTGCCAGAGTTAGACTTTCTAATGGTTATGAAGTTACATCTTATATCCCAGGTATAGGACATAACTTACAAGAACACAGTGTTGTATTAATAAGAGGTGGTAGGGTAAAAGACCTTCCAGGTGTTAGATACCATATCATAAGAGGAACATTAGATACAGCAGGTGTTAAAGATAGAATGCAAGCGCGTTCTAAATATGGAGCTAAAAGACCAAAAAAATAAAAAGTAGCTCAAAAGTACAAAGTTAGTGCTTGTAATTCTTACTAAATTAAGGCATTTAAATTTAGAATAGATTATAAACACTATACGGAAAAGTATAACTTTTCAGAGTACCTAAGATATTTTTTTAAATATCTAAATAAATTTAAGGAGGGAAGAATAGTGCCAAGAAAAGGATATATAGCAAAAAGAGAAGTATTACCAGATCCAATATACAACAGTAAAGTTGTTACTAAATTAGTAAACAACATAATGTTAGATGGTAAAAAATCAGTTGCTCAAAAAATAGTATATGATGCATTTGATATCATAAAAGAAAAAGAAGGAAAAGATCCTTTAGAAGTTTTTGAAGCAGCTTTAGAAAATGTTATGCCAGTTCTTGAAGTTAAAGCAAGAAGAGTTGGTGGTGCAACATACCAAGTACCACTAGAAATAAGACCAGAAAGAAGACAAACTTTAGGATTAAGATGGATAGTATCATATGCTAGAAACAGACATGAAAAAACAATGGCTGAAAAATTAGCAGGAGAATTAATAGATGCTGTAAACGGAAATGGTGGAGCATTTAAGAAGAAAGAAGATACACATAGAATGGCTGAAGCTAACAAAGCTTTTGCACATTACAAATGGTAAAAGAGAGGGGGAAAATATAAAATGGCAGGAAGAGCATACCCACTAGAAAGAACAAGAAATATAGGAATAATGGCTCATATTGATGCTGGTAAAACAACAACAACAGAGAGAATATTATTCTATACAGGTAAAACACATAAAATAGGTGAAGTTCACGAAGGTGCTGCTACAATGGACTGGATGGCACAAGAACAAGAAAGAGGAATAACAATTACATCTGCATGTACAACATGTTTCTGGAATAATAATAGAATTAATATTATTGATACTCCAGGTCACGTTGACTTTACAGTTGAAGTTCAAAGATCTTTAAAAGTTCTTGACGGAGCTGTTACAGTTTTAGCTGCTAAAGGTGGAGTACAACCACAAACAGAAACTGTTTGGAGACAAGCAGACAAATATAGTGTTCCAAGAATGGTATATGTAAACAAAATGGATATAACAGGTGCGAACTTTATGCTTTGCATAGATCAATTAAAAAATAGATTAAAAGCAAATGCTGTACCAATCCAATTACCAATAGGAGCAGAAGATCAATTCAAAGGAATTGTAGACTTAATTAAAATGAAAGCTTTTATTCATAAAGATGATTTAGGAAAAGAAGTTGAAGAAACAGAAATTCCTGAAGATATGAAAGCAGATGCTGAAAAATTCAGAAACTTAATGATAGAAGCAGTTGCAGAACAAGATGAAGAATTAATGATGAAATATTTAGAAGGTGAAGAACTAACAGCAGAAGAAATCAAAAAAGGTTTAAGAACTGGTACAATAGCTAATAAAATAGTTCCAGTTACATGTGGTTCTTCTTATAAAAACAAAGGTGTTCAAGAATTATTAGATGCAGTTGTTGATTATATGCCATCACCTTTAGATATACCACACATTAAAGGTACAACAATGGATGGAGAAGAGATAGAAGCTAAAACTTCAGATTCAGAACCATTTGCTGCATTAGCATTTAAAATTGCAACAGACCCATTTGTTGGTAAATTATGTTTCTTTAGAGTTTATTCAGGAACATTAGAATCAGGTTCTACAGTTTTAAACTCTAGTAAAGACAAAAAAGAAAGAGTTGGAAGAATACTTCAAATGCACTCAAACCACAGAGAAGATATAGATAAAGTATATGCTGGAGATATAGCTGCAGCAGTAGGATTAAAAGATGTTACAACTGGAAATACTTTATGTGATCCAGAACATCCAATAATTCTAGAATCTATGGAATTCCCAGAGCCAGTTATTGATATAGCAATTGAGCCAAAAGATAAAGCAGCTCAAGAAAAAATGGGAATAGCTTTAGCAAAACTTGCTGAAGAAGATCCAACATTTAAAGCTTATACAAATCATGAAACTGGACAAACAATTATTGCTGGTATGGGTGAATTACACTTAGACATCATTGTAGACAGATTAAAAAGAGAATTTAAAGTTGAATGTAATGTAGGTAAACCACAAGTTGCTTACAAAGAAACAATTAGAAACAAAGTAAAAGTTCAAGGTAAATTTATTCGTCAATCTGGAGGTAAAGGACAATACGGTGATGTTTGGTTTGAAATGGAACCATTAGAACCAGGTAAAGGAATAGAATTTGAAAGCAAAATCGTTGGTGGAGCTGTTCCAAAAGAATATGTTAAACCAATAGAACAAGGTATGAGAGAAGCTGCTGAAAGTGGAATTTTAGCTGGATACCCAGTAATTGACTTTAAAGCAACTTTAGTAGATGGATCATACCATGAAGTTGACTCTTCAGAAATGGCATTCAAAATAGCAGCTTCTATGGCATTTAAAGAAGGATGTAAACAAGCTAAAGCAGTTATATTAGAACCAATTATGAAAGTTGAAATAACAGTTCCAGAAGAATACATGGGAGATGTTATAGGAGATGTAAACTCAAGAAGAGGAAGAATGGAAGGAATGGAAGCAAATGATGGAATGCAAGAAATAAGAGCATTTATCCCACTTTCTGAAATGTTCGGATATGCAACAGACTTACGTTCTAAAACTCAAGGTAGAGGTTCATACTCTATGGAACCATCACATTATGAGGAAGTTCCAAAATCAGTTCATGACGCAATTGTAGCTTCTAGAACTAAAAAAGAAGCTTAAATAAATTAAATTATTATAAAAGCTTGATTTTTTAATAGAAATGTTATAAAATGCTAGCATAAATAACTACGTTATTAAATTTTAATTAAATAAAAGTAGCAAAGACCAAGATGCAAAATAGCTTGCATTAAAGTCCAAACTGCTAACTTAAAAGGAGGAAATTTTAAAATGGCAAAAGCAAAATTTGAAAGAACAAAACCACACGTTAACATTGGTACAATTGGTCACGTAGACCATGGAAAAACAACAACAACAGCAGCTATTACAAAATATTTATCATTATTAGGAAAAGCTAAATTCGAAGCTTACGATCAAATCGACGGAGCTCCAGAAGAAAAAGCTAGAGGAATCACAATCAACACAGCACACGTTGAATATGAAACAGATAACAGACACTATGCACACGTTGACTGTCCAGGTCACGCTGACTATGTTAAAAACATGATCACAGGTGCTGCTCAAATGGATGGTGCTATATTAGTTGTTTCTGCAGCTGATGGACCAATGCCACAAACAAGAGAACACATCTTACTTGCTAGACAAGTTGGTGTTAAATATATCGTTGTTTACTTAAATAAATGTGATATGGTAGACGATCCAGAATTATTAGAATTAGTTGAAATGGAAGTTAGAGACTTATTATCAAGCTATGATTTCCCTGGAGATGAAATTCCAATTATAAAAGGTTCTTCATTAAAAGTATTAGAAAGTACATCTACAGATCCTAACGATCCTGTATATGCACCAATGAAAGAATTAATGGATGCAGTTGATAGCTATATCCCAACACCAGAAAGACCAATCGACCAACCATTCTTAATGCCAGTAGAAGACGTATTCACAATTACAGGACGTGGAACAGTTGCTACAGGTAGAGTAGAAAGAGGTATGGTTAAAGTATCTGACGAAGTTGAAATCGTAGGATTATCAACAGAAAAGAGAAAAACAGTTATAACAGGTGTTGAAATGTTCAGAAAATTATTAGATCAAGCAGAAGCTGGAGATAATATAGGAGCATTATTACGTGGTATTGATAGAAAAGACATCGAAAGAGGTCAAGTTTTAGCAAAACCAGGAACAATTCATCCACATACAAAATTCACATCACAAGTATACGTTTTAACTAAAGAAGAAGGTGGAAGACATACTCCATTCTTTAATGGATATAGACCACAATTCTACTTCAGAACAACAGACGTTACAGGTGTTATTGAATTAGATGCTGGTGTTGAAATGGTTATGCCAGGAGATAACGTTAACATGACAATCGAACTTATTACACCAATCGCTATCGAAAAAGGATTAAGATTTGCTATTCGTGAAGGTGGTAGAACAGTAGGTTCAGGTGTTGTTGCTGACATTATTGAATAATATAAAATATTAAAAGGCAGGGATTTATTCCTGTCTTTTAACATGTGGTCAGAAAAATTTAAAATTGGAAAAAACTATTGATTTTTTACAAAAATAATACTAAAATAGATATATTATAAATAAAATGTAAAAGGCATATAAATAGGAGGAACTAAAATGAAAATACTTTTAGATGCAATGGGTGGAGATAATGCACCAGATGCCAATATAAAAGGAGCAATTAATGCAATTAATAAAGTAAATGCAGAAGTTATATTAATTGGAAAAGAAGAAGTATTAAGAAATAGAATTAAAGAAATATATAACAAGGAATTAGAAGACATAACAGATAAAATAAAAATAAAAAATGCAACTGAAACAATAGAAATGGAAGACACACCAACACTTGCAATAAAACATAAAAAAGATTCATCAATGGTAGTAGGGTTTAAAATGTTAAAAGAAGGTCAAGGGGACGTGTTTATATCAGCAGGAAATTCAGGAGCATTATTAACAGGGGCAACATTATTAGTTGGTAGAATAAAAGGAATAGATAGACCAGCATTAGCAGGAATATTACCTGCATATAAAAGTAGATTACTTCTAATAGATTCAGGAGCAAACACAAATTGCAAACCAATAAACTTATTACAATTTGCCCAAATGTCCACAATATATCTACGTACAACCTTTGGAATAGAAAAGCCAGCAATTGGATTGTTAAATATTGGAACAGAAGAAACAAAAGGAAATGAATTAGTAAAAGAAACATATAAGTTATTAAAGGAAAAATCAGAAGAATTAGATATTAATTTTGTAGGAAATGTTGAAGGTAGAGATGCCTTTTCAGGAAAAATAGATGCAATAGTTTCAGATGGATTTACAGGAAATGTATTCCTAAAAGCAGTAGAAGGACTAGGAAAATTTGTAAAAAAATCACTAACTGAAAGTTTAACTAAAAATATATTTGCTAAAATAGCATCAATACCAGCGCTTCCTGGAATAAAAAGATTTACAAAAACAGTTGATTACAAAACATATGGTGGAGCACTATTTCTTGGAGTAAAAAAACCTGTTGTAAAAGCCCATGGAAGCAGTGATGAAAGACTATTTGAATATACAATATTACAAGCTGAAAAATTTGTAGAAAACAAAGCAGTAGATAAAATGATAGAAGAATTTGAACATTCAGTACAAAAATAAAAATTAATTACAAATATACTTGACAAATAATAAAACATATAATATAAATTATTTATATAATAAATAGTAAAAATCAAATGAATAAATCATTTGCAAACTCGAGGGGAGGTGAACTCGAAAAATGAGTTCAGAAGAAATTTTTGAAAAAGTAAAAGGAATAATCGTTGAACAATTAGGTGTTACAGAAGCAACAGTAACAATGGAAGCATCATTTATCGATGATTTAGGAGCTGATTCTTTAGATATAGTTGAATTAATAATGGCATTAGAAGAAGAATTTGACATAGAAATACCAGACGCAGATGCTGAAAAAGTTGTAACAGTAGGTGACGTTGTAGATTACATAAAAGAAAATGTTTAAAAAAAAGAGCATATGCTCTTTTTAATTTTTTAAAATAATAGAATAATAATTATGAAAAAACATAGAAAAATAATCAGAAATGTTTCTTTTATTTATGTCTGAATCAGATAAAATATTGCAACTATAAATAATATCATTTCCATTTTTTATATTAATACATCCAACAACATCATTTTTAAATACAGGAGCAACCAAATTATTATTAACATATACATCTGTAGAAATGTTTTTTATATCAGTATTCAAAATAGCAATATTATTATATTTTAAAGTATCTAATTTTAAATCAATATTTTTAAAAGTCGCTTTTACTATATTTATTTTATTATAATTATTTTTTTTCCAATTATCAAAATCTACATTTAATATATTTGAAATATTAACATTAGAATAATTTGCAAAAGCATATTCTATTAATTTAATACTATCTTTTGTTCTAAAACTTTTTGTGTCGGCTCCCAGCACTACACAAATAATATCTAAATTTTCTCTCTTGCATGCAGTAACTAAACATCTATTGGCACCATTTGTAAATCCAGTTTTTATTCCATAAACACCATTTAAAACTCCTAATAATTCGTTTGTGTTGTGTAAAGATTTTGAATAGTCATTAATTGTTATAGAGGTATACTTAGTATTAACTATCTTAGCAAAGGTCTCGTTTTTTAATGCATAATTACTTAACAAAGCAAGTTCATATGCAGTTGTATAATGCTCATCTTTATCTAACCCATGTGGAGTTACAAAATGTGTATTTAATAAACCTAAATCATTAGCCTTAGAATTCATTAAAACAGCAAATTCTTCAACGCTTCCACCAACATGTTCTGCTAGGGCAACAGCAGCATCATTTCCAGAACATAACATTAGACCATACAATAAATTGTTTACAGTAATTTGATCATTTGTTTTTAACCCTAATCTAGATCCAACTGTTCCAGCAGCCTTTTTTGAAATAGTAACAACATCATCTAAATTAGCATTTTCTATTACAACTAAAGCAGTCATAATTTTGGTTGTTGATGCCATTTTTCTTTTTTCTTTTTCATTTTTTCCATATAAAATAGTATTTGAACTTCTATCAATAACAACAGCAGCTCTAGAGTTAATATCAGGTATAGCGTTAACGTTAGAAGATGTCTCCGATATTTTTTCATAGATATTAGTGTCATCTACAATATAATCAATATCATCACAATAAACAATATAAGGAAAAATAAAAGAAAAAATCATTACTACAATAATACATAATGATAATTTTAAATATTTAAACATGAAATCACCTATAAATATATATTAAAAAATTTAGATATATATTACACATAAAAATCTTAATATATTGATTTTAAAACTAAAATATAATATAATTATTACAGGATAAATATAAGGAGAAGGAATAAGTGAATATTAAAAAAATATTATTCATAATAAGTATATTAATAGTAAATTTAATAATAGCTAATATATCATTTGCTTCTTATGATACTCCAATATATTTAGGTGTTACAGAATTAAAAACAGAAACTGTGCCAAACATAGGATATGCTATAGAAACACCTAATTCTAGTAAAAAGCTAGAAAAAATATGGAATATTGTGAAATATACACAAGAAGACTCTAATGACCCAACAGAAGCAAATTTTTATAGTGCAAAAACAGGAATAGGTTTTTCAAACACACATAAAATTGCAAGTTACGATAAAAAATTCAATTTAAAAACAGAAAAGGACAAAATAAAAGAACAAAATCAAATACTTGCTAATTTAGTTAAGAGTAAACAATATAATAATTTATTAGCATTAATAGATATAATATATATACCAGAAGAACCAAATCAAGAAGAAAAAGACAAGTTTTTAGAAAAAGCTAATATAAATAAAAACGACTGGGATGTTGAATTAACAAATGACGATATAGAAGCAATACAACAAGCAGCAATATGGTATTTTACAAATTATGATAATGAAGCAGAACTTAATAAATATGAATCCTCAAAATGGCTTTATTACACAAGTAATGGAAACATATACAAGAACTTAAGTGAATACGCCGCAAATGGGGAACAAGACGAAGGAGAACAAAGGCAAAAACAAGCAGAAATATTATATAAATATTTAATAGATACAGCAAATTCTAATGCAATTAATTATGAAAATGAAATTGAAATAGAAGAACCTATAACAATAAATACAAAAATACTAAATTCACAAACTACACAGGACTACTACATATTAGGACCACTAAATATAAAACAAAACAACAACTTAACATATAGCATAAATATAACTATAAAAAATCAAGATGAGATCGATATATCTAATAAAATGAAATTATTAGATAGCAATAAAAACGAAACTGAAAAGAAAATAGAAGAATTAGTAGGAAAAAATTTCTATATTAAAATACCAAAAGAGCAAACAAAAACAATTAATTTAGAAATAAATGCAACATATAAAATAACAAATGCAATTATATATGCATCAAGTACAAACAACCAAGAGCAACCAGTAATATTTATAGAAAATGAGAATAAACCAATAAGCGTACAATTAAGTGTAACACCAGAACAAAAATCATTTGACTTAGCATTAAGGCAATATATAACAAAAATAAACCAAACACAATTAGTAAATACACGTGTACCAAATGTTAATATAGAAACTTTAAAATCAGAAACTACTGCATCATATAAACACAGAAAAGATCCTGTAGTTGTAGAAAAAGGAGATATAGTAACATATAAATTAACAATATATAATGAAGGACAAAAAGAAGGTAGAGCAAGCAAAATAATAAATCAGCTGCCAGAAGGGCTTAAATTTAGCAAGGTAGTAAGTGGGGACTTTACCAAGGTAAATTATGATGAGGAAAATAATAGAGTAGAGCTAATAAAGAGTAGTAACAACAATTTGAAAGGATACAATGTAAACAACACAAAATTAGAATCTGAAACAATAGAAATAGAATGTGAAGTAATTGCTAACGAAGATGAAGAAAAAGAAAAATTATTAACTAATATCGCATGGATATCAGAAGAAATTGATGCAGAAGATAATAAAATAATAACTAATCAGACCAATCAAGACAGAGATTCTGAGCCACAAACATGCTTAAATGCTAAAAAAAATAATATGACAAATTATAAAGGAGTAAGAAATAAAGAAGACTTAACAGATTCAGAATATTACTATAAAGGACAACAAGATGACGATGACTTTGAAAAATTAATAATAATTCCAAAAAGGTTTGACTTAAAATTAATAAATCGTGTAGTAGAAGTTAATGGGGAGCCAATAGAAGAAAGAATAAAAAAAGTTGATGCAAGTAAAATAAATACGCTAAACCAAGAAGGAAAAACAATAACAACAGGAGATTATACTGTTAATAAAAATCCAGTATCTGTAAAAAAAGGTGATATAATTAAATATACTTTCAGAATATATAACGAAGGAAATGCAGACGGATATGCTTCTGAAATTAAAGAAAGTATACCAGAAGGTTTAGAATTTTTATACACAGAAGATTTAGCAAACAGTACTTCTTTGTCTGAAATAGAGAAAAAAGCCATAGAATATAACAATTCTATGTTATGGCAAATTTCAAATACAGATGAAAATATGAAAATATCTGAGGTATCAACCCAATATCTATCTAAAGAAAGTGAGATAGAATCAAATGCAAATTTAATAAAAGCATTTGGCACTAATGATGGAACTAAAACCGAGAATAATATATCATATAAAGAAGTATCTATAATGTTAAAGGTTATATCAGATGATGTAACAGGAACTGTTATACAAAATGAAGCATGTATTTCTAAAAATTCAGATAAAAATGGACAAGACATAAAAGACAGAGATTCAGATCCACAACAATGGATAAAATATGAAGACGACGAAGATTATGACAGTGTAAAACTACAATCATATGATTTAGCATTAAGAGAATTTGTTATTGCAGTAAGCAAAAATGAAGATATAAGTGAGGCAGATTATTTAAAAAATGCAAATGGTAGTTATAAAAGAGCACCACAAGTAGACACTTCTAAACTAAACACAGAAGATGAAAACAAAAAAATGATTACAACTGCAACATATAACCAAACAAAAACACCAGTATCTGTTATGAAAGAAGATATTGTTGTATATATGCTAAGAGTATACAACGAAGGTGAAATAGATGCATATGCAAGCGAAGTAACTGTTCATTTACCACAATACTTAGAATTTATAGACAATAAGTTTAATAAAAAATATAATTGGCAAATATTAGAAGATGGCAAAACTGTAAAATCAAACTATTTAACAAATTCTAAGATCCCAAAAGCAGTAAAAAATGAACAAGAAACAATGGTGCTAAGTTATAAAGATGTACCTATAATGTGCAAAGTAAGTTCTAAAGCCAAAATAGATGAAGTAATAACAAACATAGCAGAAATAACTGATTATAAAGACGAGAATAAGAAAGACATAAATGACAGAGATTCTCAAAAATCCAATATAGAATTACCAAAACAAAGTGATTTGCCAAATTATAAAGATAATGAAAATGGAACATATATAAAAGGCAATCAAGACGATGATGACTTTGAAAAAGTAGTTATAAAGAAATTCGACTTAGCAATAAAAACATTTATAACACAAATAAATAATAACGAAATATCAAATAGAACGAATATTACTAATAAAAGTCAAAATCCAATAAGTGTGCTAACAAATGACACAGTAACATATACAATAAGACTGTATAACGAAGGTAAAGTAAATGGTTATGCTTCTAAAGTAACTAGTGATATACCAAAAGGATTGGAATTTATACAAGATGATGATATTAATAAAACATATAAATGGAAAATGATAGACACAGAAGGTAAAGAGACTAACAATATAAATAATGCTGTTAAAATTACAACTGATTATGCGTCAAAAGAACAAGGGGATGCAAGAGCAAAAGAATCAAATAAGTTTAATAAAAATGACGCTATATTAAAAGCAGCAGATTCCAACAATGAAATTATACAGCCAAACTCTAATTATATAGATTTAAAGCTAAACTTTAAAGTTACAAACACAGATGCAGAAAATAATATAGTAATAACTTCTTCACAAATTGTAGAAACACAAGATGAAAATGGAAATAAAATAGAAGATGACAACAAAGAAAACAACAACGAAGATAAAGAATATGCAAAAATAATATATTTTCATCTAAATGTAAAAAACAGTTTAGCACAAACAATATTTGTAGAAAATGGAAAAGAAAATATAACTAATATAGAAGACCAGTCAGATAGTAATAATAAAAAAGCAGAGAAAGTAGAATTAGACAGCAATAAATTAGAAAATACAACAGTTAAATTTAAGTATTCTATAAGAGTAACAAATGAAGGAGACATACCTGGATATGCAACAGAAATAACAGATTATATACCAGAAGGACTAAAATTTGTAAAAGAAGATAATACTGGTTGGGAAGAAAAAGAAAATAATACAATAATAACAACAACACTAAAAAATAAATTATTGCAACCAGGAGAATATAAAGATATAGACTTAACATTAACTTGGATAAATGGAAAAGAAAATATAGGGTTAAAAACTAATACAGTAGAAATATCAGAATATAAAAATAATCAAAATGTAAAAGATACAAGTTCAAACTCAAATAATACAAACCAAACTGAAAATACTAATGAGTCACAAGTATTAATTACACTTTCTACAAATAGAATAAAAATTTATATTATTATAGGATTTATAGCAATAATAATAGTTTCTATAGTAATAATAATAGTAAAAAAATATATGTTAAAAAATTAGGGAGGGCTCCCTAATTTTTTTTAAAATTCATTTACATTTGAAATTGCTTATGATATAATTTTTTATAGTAAAACAAAAGAGGTGTATATATGAATCAAATATTATCAGTAGAAATGGATAATAAAAAAGGAAATAATAAAGGACCAGCTAATATAAAATCAGTAGTAAAATTCTTTGCTATAGCACTAATTATATTTGCAATATTTTTATTAATTATGGGTATATATACAATTTATAAAAATAATTCAAATGGCAAAGGGGAAAAAAGTGGACCTCAAATTTCATTAGAAAATAAAACTGAAAATATTTTAATATTAAAAATAAACCATAATAAAGCAATAAAGAAAATAACTTACTGCTGGAATGATGAAGAAAAACAAGAAATTGAAGGAAACAACAAAAAATATATAGAAGAGCAAATAGAAATACCATCTGGAACAAATACATTAACTGTAACAGCAACAGATAGTAACAATCAAACCACAACATCTAAAAAACAATTTGAATTAGGAAGTACAGACATAAAAGTAGAATCATCAGGAGCAAATGTAAAAATAAAAATAAACTCTAAAAAAACAATTTCATATGTAACATATAGATGGGATGAAGAACAAGAAAATAAAATAGATGTAAACGATAACAAATTTGAAAAAGAAATAGAAACAATAAAAGGTACACATACATTAACTGTTATAGCAGTAGATAATGAAAACGAAACAGAAAAACTAACAAAAACAATAAAAGGAGTTACAAAACCAAAAATAGCAGTAACACTAGAAGGTGACAAATACTATGTAATTAAAGTAACTGATGAAGAAGCATTATCTAAAATAGAATTTATAAGTGAAGGTGAAGAAACTATAACAGAAGAAACAACAGATAAAGAATTCGAATATAAAATTCCACTAAAAAAAGGAAGCGAAAATAATTTAACAATAAACGCTTATAATTCTAATAATATAGAAGCAAAGAAAAAAGTAAAATGTAAAATAGAACAATAATAGTTGTAAAGCTAAAGTTAATGTGGTAAAATATGTAATAATAGAGCATATCTAGTTTGATATGCTCTATATTAATGTGGTAATAGAGAAATAATATAGAAATGAGGTAATTATGGAAAATGTATATTTTAGTACATTAGCATATTTAGTTGTTTATTCTTTTTTAGGTTGGGTTTTAGAAACAATTTTCAGGTCAATATGCGAAAAGAAAATAATCAACACAGGTTTTTTATATGGACCATTTTGCCCAATATATGGTGTTGGAGCAATAATTATGCTTTTTGGACTTAATAATTTTAAAGGAAAGTATCTATTAGTTTTTTTAATATCATTTATAGTACTAACATTATGGGAATATTTAGTAGGTTGGCTTTTAGAAAAGGTATTTAAAACTAAGTATTGGGATTATTCATACCACAAATTTAACTTTAAAGGAAGAATATGTTTAACAAATTCTATGTTTTGGGGAATTTTAGGTGTATTATTTATAAATGTTATACACCCAATTGTTCAAAATCTAATGTTAAAAATAAATATAGTTTGGTTAAAATACATAATATATGCATTAACTTGTATAATAACAATTGATTTTATAATTAGTGTTATAAAATTAAATAATATTAAATCGGCATTAGAAAAAGTAGAAAGTATAAATAAAGAAATAAAAGAAAAATTAAAAGAGATAAAAGAACTTGGTAAAGGACCAGATAAAGAAAAAATAAAAGAAAATATACAGTCAGTTGTTGACAATTTAAAAAGAAAAAGAAACATGATAATAAGAAGACTATATAGGCATGTATATAGACTAAAAAAAGCATTTCCGGCAATTAATACAAAAGAAATAACAGAAATATTAAATAAAAAAATAGAATTTAAAAAAACAAATAATAAAAAATAAAAAAACTATTGAAATTACAAATTCATTTTGTATATAATATAAAAAAACAAAAAAGGAGAAAAAAATGCCACAAGAAATATATATAATTGACGATGATGACGATTCAATAATAATATTTAAAGAGCTATTTAAAAAAGATAAAAATTTTAAATTTAAAAGTATAAAATCAGAACAAATAGATGTAGCATTAAAAAATATACCATCAATAATAATTATAAACGAAGATGCTATTGATAGAAATGTTGTTGAATTATGTAGGCAAATAAGACAAGACGAAGACAACAAAATTACACCAGTAATAGTTGTATCTTCTAACGCAGAAAGACAACATAGAATTAGCATTTTAGAACAATCAATAGAATATTACATAAAAAAACCTGTAGATGAACAATATTTATATTTTACAATAAAAAATTTAAGTAGATTGTTAAATATAAACAGAAGAATAAGTCCACTAACAGGTCTTCCAGGAAACGTACAAATTCATGCTGAATTAAAAAAGAGACTAACAAATAAAGAAATGTTCTCTGTTTTATACATAGACCTAGATAACTTTAAAGCATATAATGATGTATATGGATTTTTAAAAGGAGACGACATAATAGAATTTACAGCAGAAACAGTAGTTAATGTAATACATGAATGCAATTCTGAAAACTCATTTGTTGGACATATTGGAGGAGATGACTTTGTTGCAATAGTTCCGGGAGATAATACAGAAAACTTATGCCAAACAATTCTTGCAAGATTTGATGCAGAAGTAAATAAATTTTTTACAGATAGTGATATTGAAAAGGGATATATAGAAGTTGCAAACAGAAAAGGAATTATAGAACAATTTCCACTTACATCATTGTCAATTGGCGTTGTAATTTCAGAGCCAGGTAGATTTGGAAATATATTAGAAATAGGAGAAGTTGGAGCACAGGTTAAACATGTTGCAAAATCTATAAATGGAAGTAGCTATGCAATTGATAGAAGAAAAGAGTCAAGAGGATAAATTTATATGAATAAATTAAAAAACTGCTAATATATATAGAATAAAATATTTATATTAGGAGTTTTTTTATGATTGTTTTAAGTAAAAAAAGAATTAGTATTGTAATTTTAGGAGTTTTTTTGTCTGTGTTTACATTTATGTTTGCGTCATCTAAAAATGAAAAAAACAACACTGTTGCAACTGTTACTTTACCTGTATCTGGAAAAACAGTTGTGTTAGATGCAGGACATGGAACACCAGATGAAGGGGCACAAAGCAGTTCTGGAACTACAGAGGCACAAACAAACTTAAAAATAGCCTTAAAAGTTCAAAATTTGTTAGAACAAAGTGGATGCACAGTAATCCTTACAAGATCAGACGAAAGTGCAATTTATGATGTTGATAGTAAAACATTAAAACAAAAGAAAATATCAGATATTCACAATAGAGTAAAAATTGGTAATGAAAGTAGTGCAGACATATTTGTTTCTATACATTTAAACAAAATACCTCAACAACAATATTATGGATGGCAATGCTTTTATAAAAATGGAAACGAACAAAGTGAAAAATTAGCAAAACAGTTGCAAGAAAGTTTAAACAAAAATATTGACAGACCAAATAATAGGGTAGCAATGAAAATAGATAATGTATACATAGTAAAACATGTAGAAATTCCAATGTCAATTGTAGAGTGTGGATTTTTATCAAATCCAGAAGAAGAAAAATTGTTATTAGAAGATAATTATCAAAATAAATTAGCTTGGGGAATATATAATGGAATAATTGAATATTTTTATCAATAAAACCAATAATAATATTGGTGATAAAATGAAAACTTCATTTATAAAAAGCACAAAAGATAAAAATAATTATTCAATAGCAAAAGGATTTGGAGTAGAAATAGTTGAATTAGATGACCCGGAAAATATAGATAAAAAAATAGAAGAACTGGTAGTAAAAGAGTACAAAACAATAATAATACCAAACGATTTAGCAAGCTTTTCGCAAGATATTATAAATAAATATGCTAATAATACTAATACAAATATTGTTATTGTTCCAATAAAATATAAAAATGTATAACCTTGAAAATTTTGGAAAAAATATAAATATACATATTTTCAAGGAGGTAAAAATGGAAAAAAACAATATGAAAAACATGGTAGTTTTAAGAGATTTACCATCAAATATAGTAGAAGAAGCAATTGTTATTTTAAAGCCAAATAAAAAAATTAAGAAACTTCAAAAAGTAGAAAATCAAACTAAGAGTGACAATAAAGAAAAAGTGAAAGAAAAAGATTATATATTAAAAGAAGCGGAAATGCTAGTAAATAGCTATATTTCAAATGTAGAAAAAAGAAAAGTTGCAAAAATAACAGATAAAAATTTTAAATATACAAGACTAAAAAAATACGCATATTTAGTTAGTGCAATATCAATATTAGAATTTATATGTTTAATAATAAAATAAGACAAACTCAATATTAAATGTTTATTTAATATTGGGCTTTTTTTATTTAAATATTTAAACATAAATATATATGGGCAAGCATATAGTTAAAAAGAAGTATATTATGAGGTGAAAAATATGGAAAGAAGTATGTCTGTTGAAGATAAAATAAAAAGAGCAGAAGAAATATATGCAAGAAGACATGAACATGAACCACGCCATATGGCAACTGTAAGCGTAAATGAAAAAAAAGATATACGTTTATTAAAGAAAATGACAATGCAAATTATTGCCTGCCTATGTATATATTTAATTATACATGTTATACAATCAGGAAATTATATTTTTTCGGAAGATTTTATAAATAAAGCAAAAGAAGTTCTTTCATATGATATAAATTTTACACAAGTATATAATGAGGCAAGTAACTGGTTTATACAAACTACAAACACTAATGAAGATAATAAAAAACAAGAAACGGAAATAGTACCACCACAAGAAGAAATTGGAGGAGCCAAAGAGCCACAAAACGTTGTAGAAGAGCAAAAACAAGAAGGTGCTAGCCAAGAACCACTATCACAAGAACAACAAGATATATTAAAGGTAAAAGAAACAACAAGATTTATAAAACCAGTAGAAGGGGTTATAAGTTCTAAATATGGACAAAGAGAACCAACAACTGCTACAGTCCCAAAAAGTCATACAGGCACAGATATTGCAGCAAATATGGGAACAAAAATAAAATCCGCAACAGAAGGAGAAGTTGTATTAGTATCATCAGAGGGAGATTATGGAAAGCATATAAAAGTGCAGATAGGAGAAGTTAGTATTATATATGCTCATTGTAATGACATATATGTAAAACAAGGAGACAAAATTACGCAAGGACAAGAAATTGCAGAAGTTGGTTCTACAGGAAATTCTACTGGACCACATTTACATTTTGAAATACGTATGTCAGAAAGAACAGTTGATCCACAAACAATATTAGAATTATAGAAGGAGAGAAAACAAAAATTGAGTTTAAAAATAGATTTAAAAATTTTTGCATTACTAATTTTATTTTATTTTACAAATCAATTAGAAATATATTTAATGATTATGATTTTTGCTATTATACATGAATTGGGGCACCTATTAGTGGGATTAACTTTAGGGCAAAAACCAAAAGAAATAAAAATAAATCCATTTGGATTATCAATATTATTTAAATTTAATGTAGATGAATATAATAGGAAAATAAAAAATGGAAACGAATTAGAGTTAAAAAAAATATTTATTGCATTTGCAGGTCCCATAACAAATATATTACTTATAATAATTGCATCAATAACTAGAATAGACGAATTTATGCGTACATTAATAATAGCCTCAAATGTTGTAATAGCTAGTTTTAATTTACTACCAATATACCCATTAGACGGAGGAAGAATTGTAAAGGGAATTTTACATATATTTTTAGGAAAACATAACTCAGAGAAAATGGTAAATGATATTTCCATAATAGTTACTATAATCTTAACTTTTATTGCAAGTATTGCAATATATTATTTTAAAAATATTTCCATTTTTTTAATTACAATATATGTGTGGTATTTAGTATTAAAAGAAAATAAAATCTACAAATCTAAAAAAGAAATGTATGATGTAGTAGAAAGTATAAAATACAATGATTATGTTGACAAAAATGATTATATCTGTTAATATAGATAACATAAAGTATAAAAAAGGCTGATTTAAAATCAGCCTTTTAAAATATTTGTAAGTAGAAGGAGGTAAGATATTGAAAAAAGTATTAAAAGAAATCTTATACAAAAACAAATTTTATTTATTAATAGAAGCTGTATTTATTGTAGTCCAAATTTTTCTTTTGGCATTACCATCAAAGATATTAGGAGAAATAATAAATTACTTATATAATATTGAATTATATAAAAATCAAATTTATAGAAGTATAGTAGTATTTGCTGGAATTTATATTTTAATATTACTAGCAAGATTAATTTGGAAACAATTAGACTTTAAAATATATTTAAAGATATTAAAAAGTTTAAAAAATACAATGTTTGCAAAGTTATTAAAAATAAAGTTAAAAGATTTGAGAAAAGTTAAAAATGGAAGAATAATGTCATATTTTGTTAGCGATACAAAACAAGTAGCAAGTGGAATACAAAAATTAATATCTACTTCTTTACGAATAATAGTAAACTTTGTTATTATTATTCTATTTATGAATGAAACTTCAAATTTTAAATTTACATTAATTGTAATTATACCTGTTGTTATAACAATGATAATAGCAATTAGTTTAAGAAATAGAGTTAGCAATAGTTTTAAGGCTTCACAAAAAAGTTTTACACAACTATCTGAATTTGTGCAAGAAAGTACAGATAGTATAAGAACAACCAAGGCTTTTGCAGGGGAAGATATAAAAGAAAAAGAATTTGAAGAAAAGAATAAAGAAGTAAAAAGTAATAATTTAAATGTTATTAAAAATCAGAATTTATTAGATATATGTATAAGTACTGGTTTTGGACTATCTTTTGCAATTATTTTAGGATATGGTTCAATGCTAGTTATAAATAAACAAATGAGCATAGGAGATTTGGTTGCATTTAATGGATATTTAGCAATATTAGAAGGCCCAGTTAGATGGGTTCCATGGTTAATAGCCAGAGTTAAAAAACTAAAAGTATCATACAAAAGGTTAGACGATTTTATGAAACTTAATGAAGAGAAAATACAAATAACAGACAGGAATAAATATGAAGCATTAAAGGGAGATATACAAATAAAAAATTTAACATACAATTATCCTGGAAGTATAGAAAGAGTTTTGGATAATGTAAGCATAAACATAAACCATGGAGAAAACATTGGAATAATAGGAGTTATAGGAAGCGGAAAAACAACATTAATGAACTTATTATTAAAACTATATGACGTAGAACCAGGAAAAATATTTTTAGATGGGATAGATATAAACGAAATTCCAATAAAAAGAATAAGAGAAAATATATGTTATATAACACAAGATAACTTTTTATTTTCAGCAACATTAAAAGAAAATATAAATCTATTTAAAGATGAATATAAAGACCAAGAAATAGAAGAAAGTACCAAAAACGCGATGATTTATGAAGAAATATCAAATATGCAAGAAGGAATATATTCTATAATTGGAGAAAAAGGAATAGATTTATCTGGTGGTCAAAAACAAAGAGTTGTAATATCGAGAGCATTTTTAAATAAAAGTAATATTGTTGTGTTTGACGACACATTTTCAGCGCTTGACAATAAAACAGAACAACATGTTTTAAACAATATAAAAGAACTAACTAAAAATAAAACATGTATAATAATATCTAATAGAATATCAGATATAAAAGAGTGCGATAAAATATTAGTTTTAGATCAAGGAGTTATTATAGAACAAGGAAATCATGAATCTTTATTAAAAAATAAAGGTAAATATTATGAATTTTTTGAAAATCAAGCACACAAAGCAGAATTTGAAGTATTAGCATAAACATAAATGGAAGGAGGGCGACATGAATAAAAATAAGAAAACATTAAAAAGATGTATAGAAATGATAAAACCATATAAAAAAACAATTATAATTGTAACACTTTTAGCTTTATTTATTGATATATGCGAATTGGTAAAACCATATTTATTAGAACAAGTAATAGAAAAATTTTTACCAAACTATAGTTATGAATATAATAATATTTCTATTACAACAATTACCATTGTGTATGTTTTATTAGTTATTATTGGAAATATTGTAGATTATGCCAACAGATATATTACCGGACAAATGGGAGAAAATGTTGTATATAAATTAAGAGAAAAATTATATAGTTACATAGAAAGAGCAAATGTTTCTTTTCATGATAAAACACCATCTGGAAAACTATTTGTTAGAGTTGTAAATGATACAGAAGATGTATATTGCTTATTTAGTGAAGTAGTAACAACAATTGTAAAAGACATATTAATTATTATTGGACTATTAATAATGATGATATATTTAAGTGTTCAATTATCAGTTGTTAATATAGTAGTAATACCACTATTATTAATTGTAACAATATCATTAACAAATTTAATGAAAAAAATATATGAAAAGGCCAAAGAAGCAAGAACAACATTAAACACATTTTTAGCAGAATCTATATATGGAATAAAACTAATAAAAATATTTAATAGACAAAAAGAAAAACAAAAAGAATGTGAAAAATATACGCAATCTCATTATGATGTAGAAAAAAATTTGGGAATATTATTTGCAATAATGCAACCACTAATTGAATGTATACAATGCTTAGGTATAACTATTATTGTATTAATTTGTACAAATAAATGGTTAGGAATAAATTTAGATGTTGGAATTATATATTTATTTATTACATATTTAAAAAAGATATTTCAACCGATTGATAGAATAGTTGAAAACATGGAAATTGTTGAAGATGCAATGAGCTCAATAGATAAAATATATGAGATATTAGAACAAGAAGAATCTATTGAAGATTATGAATCTGGAATAAAATTAGAAAATATAAAAGGAAAAATAGAATTTAAAAATGTATGGTTTGCATATGAAAAAGAAAACTGGGTTTTGAAAAATGTAAGCTTTACTATAAATCCAGGAGAAAGTGCAGCGTTAGTTGGAAAAACAGGCTCTGGAAAAACAACTATAACAAACTTAATTAATAGATTTTATGAAATTCAAAAAGGTGAAATTTTAATAGATGGTGTAAACATTAAAAAAATAAATAAAGAATTTTTAAGAAAAAACATAGGAACAATATTACAAGATCCATTTATTTTTGCAAAGTCAGTAAGGGACAATATTAAATTATATTCAAACGTATCAGATAAAAAAATAGAAGAAGCAATTCAAATGGCTTCTGCAACAGAGTTTGTAAATTCTTTAAAGGGAGGTTTAAATGAAATAGCAACAGAAAGAGGAAGCTCTTATTCTGCCGGACAAAAACAATTAATTGCATTTGCCAGAATATTTGCAATGAATCCATCTATATTTATTTTAGACGAAGCCACAGCAAATATAGATACAACAACAGAAAGCTTAATTCAAAATTCAATAGATAAAATTTCTAAAAATAAAACTTCTATATTTATAGCTCACAGACTGGCGACTATAGTAAATGTAGATAAAATTATTGTTTTAGATAAAGGACAAGTTATAGAACAAGGAAATCATAATGAATTAATAAATAACAATGGTTATTATGCTAAGTTGTATAATGCATATTACAATAGTTTGGTATAAAAAAGAGCAATAGCTCTTTTTTTGATGGGAATAAATATTTTATAAAAAATATATTGAAAATAAACAAATTTAATAGTAAACTATACTAAAGACGATTAAGGAGGATACGAATGAAAAGTGTTTTAAAAAGCGAAAAGGGTGTATCTTTAATAAGTTTAGGGGTAGCTATTATAATTATGATGATTATTACCAGTATGTTAATTTACAGCACAAAAGATACTATGCAAGTAAGTAAACTAAACAAAATGTATGAAGACATTTCAAATTTAACAGATAAAGTTTCAGCATACTATGCGCAATATGGTGATATACCTATTAAAAATAAAATAACTGAAATACCCAAAGGTATAGAAAGTTTAATGGGAGCAAATGACCAAGAAGGTGAATTTTATGTATTAGATTTAAAATCAATAGATGGATTAACTTTGAATTATGGACAAGACTATAAAGAAATACAAGAAAGTAATAGTAATTATGATATTAGCGAGAAAAATGATGTATATATAATAAATAACAGAAGTCATAACATTTTTTATTTGAAAGGAATTACAGTAGACCAAAAAAACTATTATACAAATTATACTGAAGGAGAAAAAGACGCAAACAAGGTTAACTTAAGATATGTTGATGGAATTAAAATTCCAAATGGATATTATTATATAGGAAAAAATAATGAAGACAAAGTTGTTATTTCAAATAGCATTAATGATGTTATTGATAGTAAAAATCAAAATGAATATCAATATGAATGGAATACAGCATTACCGGATGATGGTATTGATGAATCATATTCATTAAATGGTAACACATATACAGAGGAATTAAAAGAAAAACTTAATGAGAGTTTTAACCAAAACAAAGGATATTTTCAAAATTTGGTGGATAAAAAAAAGGTACTATTTATAGAAGTAGAAGACACTTGGTCACCAGTATATGAGCAAGAAGGAATATACACAGACGAGGATGGTTATACAGCCTATATTCCAGCTGGTTTTTGTGTTAGCACGCGAAAAAGCATGAGTAAAATAAAAAAAGGATTAGTTATAAAAAATAACACTACTTCAAATCAATATGTATGGATTGAAGTTCCAAAAAATATAACAGAAAATAGCGTTACAGCTCAGCAAATAGAAGAAGCGCTAAAAGAATATGTAAGTGATTATAGAAATGAAAATTATGAAGATGTATGGTATGATGGGTGTTATATAGATGAAAATTCTAATTCGAAAGATGCTTATAATGAGTTAAAAAATAAAATGTTAGAAAGTATAAAACTTAATGGTGGATTTTATATAGGAAGATATGAAGTAGGAACAAATGAAGTAGGAACAAATGAAAATATACAACCTGGACAAAATATACAAAAGAAAACAATAAAATATGCTCAAAGTGTAGCAAGAAGCATAGATGTAGATGAAAATTACAATTCAAGCTTAATGTTTGGAATACAATGGGACTTAGTTTGTAAATTTATAGCTAAAAATGCAAATCTAACAACAAAACAAATTATAGAAGATAGCTCTATTTGGGGAAATTATGAAGACAAGACTAATACAGGAGAAAAAGAAATATTAAATATATATGATATAGCTGATAATGATGCAGAGCTAACCTTAGAAAAAAGCAATGATAATGCAGGACCAGTAGTAGTAAGAGGGGGAGATTCTACTAATAAAAATGTAGCAAATAGAACTTCCACAGGAAAAACAAATGATAATCCAAATAACATTAATGCTTTCAGAATAACATTATTTAAATAATAAAAAAATGTCGCAAAAGGAAGTGTCCCTAATGTGACATTTTGTAATATTTTTGTAATATTTCTGTAAAAATAGATTGACTTTTTGACATTTTCGTTATATCATAGTAGTATTAAAAATTGTGTTTTTTAAAATCCTAAGGAGGAAAATTATGGGAGAAGTAATAGTTATAACATCAGGTAAAGGTGGAGTAGGAAAAACAACAACAACAGCTAATTTGGGATCAAGTTTAGCATTAGAAGGTAAAAAGGTTGTATTAATAGATACAGATATTGGGCTAAGAAATTTAGACGTAGTTATGGGATTAGAAAATAGAATTGTTTACGATATTGTAGATGTTGTCGAAGGAAAATGCAAATTAAGACAAGCTCTAATAAAAGACAAAAGATTTAAAGAACTATACCTACTACCAGCAGCTCAAACTAGAGATAAAAGCGCAGTAAATGAAGAACAAATGAAAGAATTAACGGATAACTTAAAAAAAGAATTTGACTATATACTTATAGATTGTCCAGCAGGGATTGAACAGGGATTTAAAAATGCTATAGCAGGTGCAAATAGAGCTATAGTAGTAACTACAGCAGAAATATCATCAATAAGAGATGCAGATAGAATAATTGGATTATTAGAATCATCTGAAATAAAAAATCCAGAATTAGTAATAAATAGAATAAGACCTAACATGGTAAGAAAAGGGGAAATGATGGATGTCGATGACATTGTTGACTTATTATCAATAGATCTTATAGGAGTTGTGCCAGATGATGAATACATAATTACACAAACAAATAAAGGTGAACCAGTTATACAAAATAGAAAAGCACCATCAGGAAAAGCATATATAGAAATTGCTAAAAGAGTATTAGGGGAAAAAATAGAAGTAACAATACCGGGAAGCGAAAAAGGATTTTTTGCGATGTTAAAAAGAATTTTCAGAAAATAAAAAAGTCGGAGGGAAAATAGATAATGTTTGAAGGCATAATAAATTTTTTTAAAAAGTCAGTAAAAAAAGAAGAAAAACAATTATCAAATAATTCAAAAAGTGCTGCCAAAGAAAGACTACATTTAGTTTTAATGCAAGATAGAGCAAATGTATCAGCAGACTTTTTAGAACTTATGAAACAAGAAATAATTGAAGTAATAAAAAAATACATAGAAGTAGATGAAGAAGCAATAGATGTTAGATTAACAAATCAATCTAATGAAGATGGAACAAACGGAGCACCTGCTTTATATGCAAATATTCCAATTATGAATATAAAAAACGAATCAAGAAAAATAACTAATCCAAATAAAGAAGAAAAACCAAAAGAAAATAAAGAAAAAAATAGCAAAGAAGAAAAAAATACAGAAAATACAGAAGATACAGAAGTTAAAAAACAAGAAAAAGAAATAGAGCCAAAAACAGAGCCAAAAGAAGAAAAAATAAATAAAAACACATCAAAACCAAAAAAGGACGTTGAATCAGAAAAAATAGAACAAGAAAAAGAGTGATTTGATGAGAAAAAGAGAACTAAAAAATATGGAGTGGGGGATATTAATAGTAGCTCTCATTTTATGTGCAATAGGATTAATTGCATTATTTTCTGCAACGCAAGAAAATGAATATGAAGAATTTACTAAACAATTAATATGGATTGGAATAAGTGCTATTGCAATGATAGCTGTAATGATTATAGATTATGAAATATTGGTAAAAATTTCGCCAATTATATACGGGTTATTTATAATTTTATTAATTGCAGTATTATTTACAACCCCAATTAATGGAGCAACTAGTTGGTTCGACATAGGTGTATTTTCATTTCAACCAGGAGAGTTTGCAAAAATTGCAGTAATACTATTTTTAACATTTATAATTTCTAAAATTCAAGAAAGATATAAAGAAGAAATAAATAAACCAGTAAAATTATTAATAATATTATCAGCAATTGCATTACCATTATTACTAATAATAAAGGAGCCAGACTATGGTACTGCAGCAGCATATATTATTGCTACAATATTAATGTTATTTACAGCAGGTATTGATAAAAAATATATTATAGTATCAATATTATTAGTTGCTATATTAATACCAGTTTTATATAACTTCATTTTACCAGATCATGCTAAGAAGAGAATAGATATATTTTTAAATCCAGAATCAGATCCAAGAGGAGCAGGATATAATATAATTCAATCAAAATTAGCAATTGGGGCTGGACAACTTACAGGAATGGGACTATTAAAAGGAAATCAAACACAATTAGGTTTTTTATATCCTAAAACAACAGATTTTATTTACTCTGTAATAGGGGAAGAAATGGGATTTATTGTTGCAAGTGGAATTATAGTGTTATATGTGTTTTTAATAACTAAATCACTATATATAGCTAAAACTGCAAAAGATGATAAAGGAGCATTAATTGCTTCTGGAATATCTGGCGTATTTTTATTTCATATGATGGAAAATATAGGTATGGTTATGGGACTGCTTCCTATAACTGGTGTACCATTATTATTTATAAGTTATGGTGGTAGCTCTATGATAACTAGTTTTATATGTATAGGAATATTATTAAATATTAGTGGAAAAAGGCAAAAAACAATATTTGTAAAATAGAAAGAGATAAAAATGTATTTAAAAAAATTAAAAATTGGAAATGTTGAATTAGAAAATAACATAATTTTGGCTCCCATGGCAGGTGTAACAGACCTGCCTTTTAGAATAATATGTGAAGAATTTAAACCAGGTTTAGTATGTACAGAAATGGTAAGTAGTAAAGCTATTTTTTATAATGACCAAAAAACTAAAAAATTGTTAAACATGATAGGAGAAGAAATACCAATAAGTGTACAAATATTTGGAAGTGATATCGAAACAATGGGATATGCTGCAAAGTATGTAAGTAGTTTTGCTAATATTGTAGATATAAATATGGGATGTCCAGCTCCAAAAGTTGTAAAAAATGGAGATGGAAGTAAACTATTACTAGATTTAAAAAAAGCGGAGCAAATAATTGAATCAGTAGTAAAAAATTCTACGGTCCCTGTAACTTTAAAATTTAGGAAAGGATGGGACGCTGATCATATAGTTGCAGCAGATATTGCAAAAATTGCGGAAAATGCAGGAATTTCGGCGATAACTATTCATGGGAGAACAAAAACAGAATTTTATAGTGGAAAAGCTGATTTGAATATTATAAAAAAAGTAAAAGAATCTGTAAAAATACCTGTTATTGGAAATGGAGATATTGTTGATGAGGAATCTGCTCTTAAAATGTTTGAAAATACTGGTGTAGATGGAATAATGATAGGCAGAGGAAGTTTTGGAAATCCATGGATTTTCAGTAGAATAAAATATTACTTACAAACAGGAGAAAAATTGCCATCTGTAACAAATGAAGAAAAATTACGAATTATAAAAAAACATATAGATTTATTAGTTAAAGAAAAAGGAGAAATTACAGGAATACATGAAATGAGAAAACATGTTGCATGGTATACTAAGAACTTAAAGAACTCAAGTGAATTTAGAAATAGTATTAATACAATAGAAAATAAAGAAAAACTTTTAGATGTAATAGAAGAATATTTTAAAACCTTATAGAATAAAAATGTGTAAAGAGAAATACACATTTTTTATTTTGGAGGTATATTTTGAAAAAAGGGAAGATAGCAATAATTATAATCTTAATAATTATTATTTTAACATGTTTTTTTCTAATTTTTAATAACAAAAAGAGTAAAATTTATAAACTTGGAAATAATAGTAGTAATCAAGAAATAGTTGATTATATTTTAAATATTAGTTCATATGAATTAACAGCACAAATAGAAATAAATAGTAATAAAAATAAAACTAAATATGTAGTAAATCAAAAATACATAAATCAAGACCATTTAATTCAAGAAATACAAGAACCTAGTAATATACAAGGATTAAAAATAATAAAAGAAGGAAATAATATCAAACTAGAAAATACGCAATTAAGCTTAAGTCGTATTTATGAAAATTACGAATATATTGCAGAAAATGACTTGGATTTGGAATGTTTTATAAATGATTATAAAAACAACAATGAATCAAATTATGAAAGATCAGATAATATATTAAAAATGAGCACAATAAATGCAGAAAATAAATATAGAAAATATAAAACTTTATATATCGATGTAAATACAGGAAATCCCACGAAGTTAGAGATTAAGGATTATAACAAAAACACTACGGTTTACATATTATATACAGAGGTGAAGATTAAAAATAACTAATGTATGTAAACTAGATTTCTTTACTTCAACTAATATTTAAATAAAAATATAGACTTGATAATATAACAATATTAGGAGTGAAGAAAATGGTAATTAAAAGAGGCGATATGTTTTATGCAGATTTAAGTCCAGTAGTAGGCTCAGAGCAAGGAGGAATAAGACCTGTTTTAATAATACAAAATGACTTAGGAAATAAATATAGCCCAACAGTAATTGCTGCCGCAATTACATCACAGCAAAATAAAGCAAAATTGCCAACTCATATAGAAATAGATTCTAAAACATGTGGACTAAAAAATAACTCAGTTGTATTAGCAGAACAAATTAGAACTATTGACAAAAGTAGGCTAAAAGAAAAGATTGGTCATATAGATGATAATAAAATTATAAATCAAATAAACAATGCTCTTGGAGTGAGCTTTGGACTAGAAGATTAAAGAAGCTAAAATTAAATTTTTAGCTTCTTTATAATCTTTATTTCATCATATAATTTATTAATTGCATCTATTTTTTTAGAATAAGCATTTTTATAATCTATATGAATATTATTGTAATTATCAAGGTTTTCTTCTGGCATTAACAACTGTTGAATTCCTTCTTTATAATATTTTTTGTTTTTTTCATCTTTAGCAGCATCCATTTTGATTTTATATTTTTCAATTTGATCGAATCTTTTTAAATTATTATTTAGTTCATCTATATAGTTTTGAGTACATACAATCTCATAACTAATATCATCAATAATAACTTTAAATAAAGCTTTTACTATAATTGGATTATTTTTACCTAATTTTGTATCATATGCCATTTCGTTTAGTGCGTCAGATGAACTTATTTTTTCATTAGGTCTAGTTTCGTCTCTTATAATTTTTAAGGTATCAGCTATACCAATATGAGTTTTATATTGTCTTTTACTAACTATAGCATCATATTCATCGGCAACTTTAATAATTTGAGCTTCATAAGGTATGTCTTTTTTTGTTAGACCTTGAGGATATCCAGAACCATCTAAAGCTTCGTGGTGATATAAAGCACCAGCAGCGTATGGGCGCATTTTTAAATCTTTCATACACATATTATATCCAATTGTTGTATGTTTTTTCATTATTTCAAATTCTTCTTCAGTTAATTGACTAGGTTTTTGCAAGATCTCAGGTGGTACAAATAGTTTTCCAATGTCATGTAGATAAGCACAAATAGTGCAATATTCTGTAAAACCTTTATCACAATGCAAATATTCGCAAATTCTACAAGTAAGACTTGCAACATTTTCAGAGTGTTGCCTTGTAAAAACATCTAATCTATCTAGCATATCTAATTGATATCTCATGGTTTGATCTAAATTATATGACTTTAAAGTAGTTTTATCATAAAAATCAAATTTTTCTTTTTCCATAATTATTCTCCTTGTATGTTAATATATCATTATAATAACATACAAGTTTATAAAATTCAACCAACAAATTATGAAAAAAATAATGAAATCTGTTGAAGAAAATAATATAGTGTGGTAATATATAATTAATAAGTAAAAATCAAACCAATGAAAAAAGAATGATAAAAATAGAAGGAGGAAAACAAAAGAATGAAAAACCTAAAAAATATGAAAGGTATTACATTAATTGCTTTAGTAATTACAATAGTGGTGTTGCTAATATTAGCAGGAGTAACAATAGCAATGCTAACAGGAGACAATGGAATATTAACCAAAGCCCAAACATCAAAAACAAAATCAGCAGAAGAAGAAGCAAGAGAAAGAGTATCTTTAATGTTAGCAGAATGGAAGATGGAAAATGCAATAAATGGAATTTCGTTAGACCAATTTTTTACAACAGATACATATGAAGCAAATAGAAAATCACAAAATGTAGAAAATATAGAAAAAGAAGATACTAATTACATAGCAACAGTAGATGTAAATGGAACGAAATATGAAGTAACAATAAATGCAGAGGATGAAAAAAATCCATATATAGAATATATAGATCAAGCAGGAAAAAGACTTAGTGTAGTATCACAAGTGAGAGGATATACATTTACAGGAACAGTTGATGTTGAAATAAAAGCAACTGCTCCAGATGGAGATGACATAAAAAGTATAGAAACAATATCTGGAATTACATCTAATGGAGAACTAACAGTAGAAGGAAATATTGCAAGTAGGATCTATACAGTAAGTGAAAATAACACATATAGCTTCACAATAACAACCAAGAATAATGTTACAAAAACAATTGATGTAAAGGTTGATAAAATATTATTAGCACCAGTATTAAATGAAGATATGGTAACTGCAACTTTAAATACAATAAAAATAGATACAAGCAAAATAGCAAGTAAAAGTAATTATCCAGCATCAGCAAATGTGCAATATATATATTATTATAAATCAAATACAGAAACAAGTTATACACAGACAACACGGAAATATAATAACAGGATTAACAGCAGGAGGAACATATAATGTAAAAGTTAAGGCATATATTGAAAATGAAACTAATGGATTAGAAAGCGAAGAGATTACTAAGGATTTAGCTTTTGAGGTTCCACAAATAAGTATAAGTGATATAACTGTTCAATCATTTACAGTAAATGTAAAAAATAAAGAAGCATATGAAGGATTAGCAGTAACATATAAATATTATTATAAATTAAGTAACAATGAATCTACAACATATATAGAATCATCAAGCAATCCTATAACAGGGTTAAAGGCAGATACAGAATATGATTTAAAAGTTAATGTTGTTTATAATGGGAAAGAGTATGATGGTACACCTATAACACAGAAAACAAATGACTATAATTTAATTGATATGCAAGCTGTGTATGGAGCTGGGGTATATTTATTTAATAAAGAAGATCAATGTACAACAATTACTGGAGGCTGGACTGACTATAATTCAGGTGGAAATGCAAATTTAGGGCAAGTTGATTTAAGCAAATATATTGATCTTAATGTTCCTGGTATTTGGTGTTCCCACAATGTTGATACTGTTAATGATATAGATTTGACTAATTATTCAAAGTTAATTTTTAATATTGGACAAGTACAAGGAGCGGAATGGTATTCAGAAGTGCAATTGGGGATTACTACAAAAATGAGCAGTATTACAAATTGCGAAAATCAACTACTTGAAATAGATTTAACAGAAATTGAAAGCTCTGACAAAGTTCGTGTGTTTGCAAAAAATGAAGCTTGTGCAATAGTTACTCAAATATATTTAGTTGAATAATGAACTAAACTGATACCGCAGTAGTCGTAAAGAAGAATAAGGTAGAAATACTTAAAAAATAGATAACCTCCCTTTAAAATGTTATGTAAATTAATTGCAGAAATATATTTTAAGGGAGGTTTTGTTATATGACAAATAAAAAATATTAGAAAAGCAAAAATAAGTTAAGAGTTGATAGTATATAGTTTACGACACTAATTTGCAACAAAATTAATCGAAGAAGGAGTTCCATTAGTGCAAGTAAAAGAATTGTTAGGGCATAGCTGTATAAGAAGCACAATGACATATGTACATGTAGGAAATAATATATAAAAAATAGACAGTGATGGAAGTGAGGGTATAGGGAATATAAATGGAAATAGTGCAAAATATACATTATATACAGGAGAGATATATACATACATATTACTGGTAAAACGACACAAAAAAGAGAAGTAACTATAGAAAAATTATAGCAACCAAATATTACTGTAACAGATATAACAATGAAATCTCTTAAAATAAATGTAACAACTTTTTATCCAACAGATTCAAATGATTTATTTGATATTCAAAATTATGGAAGAGGTAGTACTTATTTAACAATAGACAACAATATACAGAAATAACAGGAGGATGGAATTATAGGAGGCATTGCTACAGGTACTAGTAAAATCTCAATTATAGAAACATTAAATTGTGAAATAGATGGATATTGGTTTTCTTAAAATTATACAAAAGAGAGATATTAGTGTAATGATTGGAGATAATATGGTAACATTTGGAGCTGGTAATGGAATATCAACTTCAGTATCACAGGTGTTTTTAGTGAAATAATTGTTTATGAGAATAATTTTTATATAAAGTATCCAAAAAGTAAATATATACTATGATTAACATAAGCTTTATATTGACTTTTAAAGGAATTGCTAGTATAATTTTTATATCAATGTATTGGAAAGCTACAGCTTACAGTATGTAAGATGTAGCTTATTAACAATAGAGGAGGAAAACTTATGTACAGAACAAGAACATGTGGAGAATTGAATATAAAAAATGTAGGAGAAGAAGTAGAACTTAGTGGTTGGATTCAAAAAATAAGAAACTTAGGTGGAATGATTTTTATAGATTTAAGAGACGAATTTGGTATAACTCAAATTGTTGTAAATGATGAAGCTTTGCAAGAAATGACTAAAGAATATACAACCGAAAGTTGTATCCACATAAATGGAAAAGTTGTGGAAAGAAGTAACAAGAATTTAAAAATGAAAACAGGAGAAATTGAAGTAGTAGCAAACAATTTAGAAGTACTTGGAAAATGTAAAAATATACTTCCTTTTGAAATAAATAAAGACCAAGAAGTAAGGGAAGATTTACGATTAGAATATAGATTTTTAGACTTAAGAAATGAAAAATTACATAATAATATTTTATTACGTTCTAAAATTTTAAAAACTTTAAGAGACAAAATGGACGAATTAGGGTTCACAGAAATTCAAACACCAATACTTGCAAATTCTTCACCAGAAGGAGCAAGAGATTATTTAGTGCCAAGTAGGTTAAATCCAGGTGAATTTTATGCTCTTCCACAAGCACCTCAACAATTTAAACAATTGTTAATGGTATCTGGGTTTAATAAATATTTTCAAATAGCCCCATGTTTTAGAGATGAGGATCCAAGAGCAGATAGAGCACCAGGAGAATTTTATCAATTAGACTTTGAAATGAGTTTTGCAACTCAAGAAGATGTATTTAAAGTTATAGAAGAGGTTGTACCATACACATTTGAAAAGTTTACAAATTGGAAAGTGGACAAAGGACCATTTATAAGAATTCCATATAAAGAAGCAATGGAAAAATACGGAATAGATAAACCAGACTTAAGAAATCCGTTAATAATACAAGATGTAACTAAATGCTTTGAACAATCTGACTTTAAAGCATTTGAAGGGAAAACAATAAAGGCAATTGTAGTACCTGAAGGAGCAAAACAAGGAAGAAAATTCTTTGATAAAATGGGAGAATTTGCTATAACAGAAGAAGTTGGAGCAAAAGGATTAGCATGGACAAAGTTTGAGGAAGACGGAAGTGTTCAAGGAGGAATTGCAAAATTTATTACAGACGAAATAAAAGAACAACTAAAATCTGAAATTAATGTAAAACAAAGTGATGCAATATTCTTTATAGCAGATGAATTTACAAAAGCTCAAAAAATAGCAGGATTAGTTAGAATAGAGCTTGGAAAAAGATTAGACTTATTAGAAAAAGATGTATATAAATTTTGCTTTATAGTAGACTTCCCAATGTACGAATTATCTGAAGAAGGAACAATAGACTTTAATCATAATCCTTTTTCAATGCCACAAGGTGGAATGGAAGCTTTAGAAAATAAAGATCCATTAGATATTCTTGCATATCAATTTGACTTAGTATGTAATGGCTATGAAATGGCATCTGGAGCAGTACGTAACCACAGTCCAGAAATTATGGTAAAAGCATTTGAAATTGCAGGATATGGTGAGGAAGAAGTAAAAAATAGATTTGGAGCATTATACAATGCATTCCAATATGGAACACCACCACATGCAGGAGCTGCACCTGGTGTAGATAGAATGGTAATGTTAATTGAAAATTCACAAAATATAAGAGAAGTAATAGCATTTCCAAAAAATAAAAAAGCAAGAGATTTACTTATGAGAGCACCATCTGTTGTAACAAAAAAACAATTAGAAGATGTTCATATAAAATGTATTAATAAAGAATAGTAAAAAAGATAAAGGTGATAATGTGAAAAAAAGAGTTTTATTAGGCATGAGTGGAGGTGTAGATAGTTCTGTTTCTGCCGTAATATTACAAAAAAGAGGATATGAAGTAATAGGAGCTACAATGAAGTTATGGGAACCAAGTTGTAGTTTCGAAGGAGAAAGTAGCTGTTGCGGAAGCGAAGCTGTGTATGATGCAAAAAGAGTATGTGATAAATTAGGAATACCACATTATACATTAAACTATAAGCAAGATTTTAAATGTAAAGTTGTTGACAAATTTATAGATGATTATAAAAATGCCAAAACTCCTAATCCATGTATAGAATGTAATAAGTATTTAAAATTTAAATGCTTTTATGAAAAAGCATTAGAACTAGAATGTGATTATATTGCAACAGGACATTATGCTAAAACTATTTTCTCAGAAAAATATAATCAAGTAGTATTAACTAAGTCAAACGAAAGTAAAAAAGATCAAACCTACTTTTTATATACAATGCCTAAGAATGAAATAGAACATGTGATTTTTCCACTACAAGACTTTAAATGTAAGCAAGAAATACGCAAAATTGCAGAAGAAGAAGGTTTATTGGTTGCACATAAAAAAGACTCACAAGAGATTTGCTTTATTCCAGATAATGATTATCATTCATTTTTAAAAAGATATTTAGACCAAGATATAAAATCAGGAAATATTGTATTAAAAAATGGTGAAATTTTAGGAAAACATAATGGATTAATAAATTATACAATAGGACAAAGAAAGGGACTTGGAATAGCATATAAAGAACCTTTATATGTAATAGGATTGGATATACAAAAAAACGAAGTAATTGTTGGCTGTGAAGAACAATTATATTCAAAAGAATTATATGCAAATGAAATAAATTGGATGGTTAATTTAGATTTTGAAAATCCAGTAAAGTGTTTAGCAAAAATAAGATATAGAGCAAAAGAAGCAAATGCTATAATTTACAAAATAGAATCAGACAAAATAAAGGTAGAATTTGAAGAGCCTCAAAGAGCAATAACAAAGGGGCAGTCAGTTGTTTTCTATGATGAAGAAGGAGTTGTTCTTGGAGGCGGAAAAATATTATAATAAATCATAAAAATTTTTAAATTCATAACCTTGAGATTTAAAATAATTAATAGAATCTTTTAAAATTGAAGGAGTATCATTTACGTCAGATGTGTCATGCATTAAAACAATAAGAGTTCCTTTGTTTTTAGAAGATTTTTTTAAATTATTCATTAATTGATAGCTACTATATCTTTTTTCTGAATCTCTATTTAAACAATTCCAATCAACATATATGTAATTAATAGATTCTAAAGCAGCAGCAGCCTTTTTTTTCATAGTTTTATTATTAGGTGACATAAATCCATTTGGAAATCTAAAAACATGTGAACAATAATTATCTATTCCAATAGCCTTTCCAATTTCAAGGTCTGTATTTTTTACTTCTTGTAAAAAACTATCAATGGATTGGTACAATTTTTTATTATTATGAGAATAACCATGATTTGCAATATAATGTCCCTCATCATATTCACGTTTTATTATATCTGGGTTTTCTTTTACATGTTTTCCAACAACAAAGAAAGTTGCTTTAACATTGTTTTCTTTTAAAATATCTAAAACCTTGTTAGTAGCTTTAGTAGTAGGACCATCATCAAATGTTAAGTAGACATTTTTTTCATTACAATTACATAAATTATTAAATTTTTCCTTAGAAGCATTTGATAAAAAAGAGTCCTGTGAAAGTTCTGCTGCTAATGAAAACGATTTATAAAATGTATAAAATACAATTAGAACTAAAAGTGTAAGCAAGCAAATAAAAAATATTATTTTTTTATTTATAATAAATATTTTCATAAAACAACCTCCATACTTTAATTGTATGAAGGTTGTTAATAAAAATTGCTAAATTGAATCAGCTTCTTGTTTAGAAATATAACCATATTCTACCATAGCTTTTAATACATGTTTTTGGCGCTTTTTAGCCAAATCTGGATTAACGGTAGGGGCATATACAGAAGGAGCATTAGGAATTCCAGCAAGCATAGAAGCCTCGCTAAGTGTTAAATCAGCAGGTTCTTTATTATAATACCCATGACTTGCTTGATAAATACCATAATAACCATCTCCAAAATATGAGGTATTTACATATATTTCTAAAATTTCATTTTTTGTATAATTTTTTTCTAGCTCATAGGCACCAAATAATTCAGCTAACTTTCTAGAAATGGAAGCCTCTTGAGATAAAATTACGTTTTTTGCAACTTGTTGTGTAATTGTGCTACCACCTTCTTGCAATTCGCCATTACTAATATTTGTGTAAATTGCCCTAAACAAACCAATAAAATCTACTGGACCATGATCATAATATCTATGATCTTCTGTAGCAATTACTGCATTTACGTAGTATCTAGATAAATTGTTATATTTAACAAAATTATCAGATGTTGTGATATTTGTAACTCTTTCCATTAAAGGTTTTTCTTTTAATGCTTTAGAATAAGTAGAAAAACCTATTATAAATAAAATACTACATACAACAATAATTAATAATATAATAATTAATAATAATTTTCTAAAAATTTTTTTCATATATTCTCCTATTCTTTTATATAATAATTATAACTTAAATATATAAAATTAGCAATAAAACAATATACTAAAATTTTTATATATTGTAATAAAAAATAGAGGTGATACATACTATGAAAAAATTATTATTTAAAGGATGTGCAACAGCAATTGCAACACCTTTTAATGAAGAAGGAGTAAATTTTGAAGAATTTAAAAAATTATTAGAAAATCAAATAGAAAACAAAGTTGATGCTATTGTTGTTTGTGGTACTACAGGAGAATCTGCAACAATGAATGAAACAGAAAAATTAGAACTAATAGAGTATGCAGTAAAAGTAGCAAATAAAAGAGTTCCTATAATTGCAGGAACTGGGTCTAATAATACACAAGCGGTAATACAAATGAATAAAAAAGTTGAAAAGTTAGGAGTAGATGGTGTATTAATTGTTACGCCATATTATAATAAAACAACTCAAAATGGATTAATAAAACATTATGAAGCAATTGCAAGTAAAACTAAATTACCTATAATTTTATACAATGTACCTAGTAGAACAGGGGTAAATATATTGCCCAAAACAGTATTGGAACTGTCAAAAATAGAAAATATTGTAGCTATAAAAGAAGCCAGTGGAGATATTTCACAAGTTATGCAAATAGCATATCTATGTAAAGAAAATATAAATATATATTCAGGAAATGACGACCAAATTATTCCTATATTATCTATAGGAGGAAAAGGTGTAATATCTGTTCTTTCAAATATAAAACCTAAACTTACACATGATATTTGCTATAAATTTTGGGAAGGTAAAATTAATGAGGCAAGTAAAATGCAGCTTAATGCTATTCCACTTATTAATGCTCTTTTTTCTGAAGTAAACCCAATTCCTGTAAAAGAGGCATTAAATATTTTAGGATATAATTTTGGAATACCAAGGCTACCACTAACACAAATTACAAAAGAAAATAAGCAAAAGTTAGAAAATGTTATAAAAGAATAAATTAAAATCAATTGGGATAAAGATATACATATTTACAAAGGTAATGTTATGTGATAAAATTCCAAATAATATAATATAAATAGAATATAAATATATTCTGTTATTTATTAATACCTAAAAGAGGTGGAAATTATGATTAAATTTACAAAAATGCAAGGGCTAGGGAATGATTATGTCTATATTGATGCAATTCATCAAAAAATAGAAAATAAATCTGCCCTAGCTAAATTTGTTAGTAATAGACATTTTGGAATAGGTTCAGATGGACTTATTTTAATATGTAAAAGTGATGTTGCTGACTTTAAAATGCAAATGTTTAATGCAGATGGAAGTGAAGCAGAAATGTGTGGAAATGGAATAAGATGCGTTGGAAAATTTGTATATGATAAAGGATTAACTAACAAAACAGAAGTTACAATTGAAACATTAGCAGGGGTTAAAAAATTAAAATTTAATTTAAAAAATGGAAAGGTAGAAACAATAAAGGTTGACATGGGACAGCCAATACTTGAACCTAGTAGAATACCGGTTATATCAAATGAAAATCCAGTAAAAAATTTAAAAATAAATGTGTTAGACAAAGAGTTTATATTTACTTGCGTTTCAATGGGAAATCCACATGCAATTACAGTTGTAGAAGAAGTAGAAAAATTCGATGTAGAAAAATATGGAAGAATATTAGAAGTAAATAACGTATTTCCAAATAAAACAAATGTTGAGTTTATCGAAATTATAAACGAGCAAACTATAAAAATGAGAGTATGGGAAAGAGGAGCAGGAGAAACATTAGCTTGTGGAACAGGAGCATGTGCTACAGCAGTAGCATGTAACATAAATAATAAAACTTCAAGAGATGTAGAAGTTCAATTATTAGGCGGAAAACTTCAAATACAATGGAATGATAAAGACAATCATGTTTATATGACAGGACCTGCTGTTACTGTATTTGAAGGAGAATTAAGTGAAGGAGAGATATAAATGAGTTATATAAATGAAAACTTTTTAGAATTGCAAGATAGCTATTTGTTTTCAACAATAGCAAAAAAGGTTGCGGAATTTACAAAGAAAAATCCAGAAAAAAAAATAATTAAACTAGGTATTGGAGATGTAACAAGACCAATAGTTCCAGCAGTTATAGATGCCATGCATAAGGCTGTAGATGAAATGGGAACACCAAAAGGTTTTAAGGGCTATGGACCTGAACAAGGTTATGAATTTTTAAGAAAGGCTATAGTTGATAACGACTATAAAAAAATAGGAATTGATATTTCAGAAAACGAAGTATTTGTTTCAGATGGTGCTAAATGTGACTGTGGAAATATTGTAGACATATTTTCAAAAGATAATATTGTTGCAATAACAGATCCTGTATATCCTGTATATTTAGATACAAACGTAATGTCTGGAAGAAGTGGAAAATATAATAAAGAATCAGAAAAATATGAAAATATTGTATATTTACCAGTAACACAGGAAAATAATTTTAAGCCACAAATTCCAAAAACAAAAGTAGATATTATATATTTATGTTTTCCAAACAACCCAACTGGAACAGTACTAACAAAGGAAGATTTAAAAGAGTGGGTAGATTATGCAAAAAACAATAATTCAATAATACTTTACGATTCAGCATATGAAGCATTTATAACTCAAAAAGACATACCTCATAGTATATATGAAGTAGAAGGTGCAAAAGAAGTTGCAATAGAATTTAGAAGTTTTTCTAAAACAGCAGGTTTTACTGGAATAAGATGTGGATATGTAGTTATACCAAAACAAGTAAGTGGATATACAAAAGAAAATAAAAAAATCGAACTAAACAAATTATGGAATAGAAGAACATGTACCAAATTTAATGGAGTATCATATATAACTCAAAGAGCTGCAGAAGCTACATATAGTGTAGAAGGAAGAAAGCAAATAGAAGAAAATATAAAATACTATATGGAGAATGCTAAAATAATAAAAGAAGGACTAGAAAAAATGGGATTTAAAACATATGGAGGCACTAATTCACCATATGTATGGCTTAAAGTACCAGATAACATGACGTCTTGGGAATTTTTTGACAAACTTTTAGAAGAGGTGAATATAGTTGGAACACCTGGAAGTGGGTTTGGACCACATGGAGAAGGATATTTTAGACTAACAGCGTTTGGAACAAGAGAAAATACAATTGAAGCAATAGAAAGAATGGCTAAAAAATATCAAAATTAGAGATTATAAAGATATAATAAAGAAGGAAGCAAAATGAATAAAAAAGAAATTATAGAATATTTAAAACAAAATATGCCTGAATTTACAGGAGATAATATAGAAAGACAAAAGAGAATGGCTATGTACATATATTTAGAACTTGGAAAATTAAAGGCATTTGATGAAAAATACTTTTTTGCAAACAATAAAACCAAAACTAAAATTTACAGTTTAGCTCAAGCATCGAAAAATAATGTTGAAGAAATAGCTAAAAAAAAGAAAATTATATGCGTAACATTATCTTATTTATACAAAGAAATATTATCAGAATTTGGCATTAGTTGTGATGTAAGTACCCCTTCTACTAGCAACGATCATGTTTTTCCAATAATAAATTTTACTAACGGAACATCCATAATTGCAGATTTGCAACAGGATTTACACTATATACAAACTAAATCAAGAACTAAAAATTTTGGTAAAGGATTGGAAGATGATAAGCATAGTATAAATGAAGATGAGATATTCAGTATTCAAAAAGATGTTGGGTATGTAAATGATAGAACAGATTATATGGATGAAAAAATAAAACAATTATCTGAAAAAGTAAAAGGGGTTGAACCAAACGAATTATTAGATATCATTTTAAATGATAATAATATAAATAAATTTTTCCCTAATTTAGATTATATTGAGCTATATAAATATTATCGTTCTTTAATTGCACAAATAGCTCCGCAATATGATGGAAAAAATATAAACTGTTGTAATTGTTTTAGACAATTACAAGACAATGAACAAAAAGAATACTGTATGTGTATATATTCAACTTATAAGGACAAATTAAATATATATTTGTCATCTAAAAAAAGTAGTAGGTTTTTACCAGTGTCTTTAGAAAAATTATGTAATTTGGAAGAAGAAGGCTTATCTATAGGAGCACTTCAAGATGAAAAGGGAGCAAAGATTTTAAAAAGAAATATTAAACGATTTAAAGAGAATAAAATTAAAGAGAGATAAAAAATAATGGACTTTTGCAAAAGTCCATTATTTTTTACTAATTTTTAATATCATTTTTATCTTTTTTCTTTTTAATAATTTCAATACCAAGAGTTATTAATCCTAACACTAAGGCAATTATAATTAAAACAACAGTGTTTGATAATATAAAGTGTGTATCTGTTTGAATTAAACATTCTTTAAATACTTTAATGCTGTAAGTCATAGGTAATAATGGATTTAAAAATCTAAAGCCTTTGTCAATTGTTTCTACAGGGAATGTTCCTCCAGCTGCTGCAAGTTGAAGAACTAGAATAATAAGGGCTAAGAATTTTCCTATATCTCCTAAATTTCTAATTAAAAATTGAATAATTGTCATAAATACAGCTCCAACCACTGCACATTCTAAACAGTAAATACCTAAGTTTGCTACTTCAAATCCTAAACCTAATTTTAATAGTAAGCCAGTTATTATACCATCAGCTAATCCTATTCCAATATACATAAGGTTTTGTAGTATTTTATTTTTTTCATTATAATCTAATTTTCCAAATCTATGTCTTTGATCATAATATAGAACAACATAACACATTAATGCTCCTACCCATAAGCCAATTGATAAGAATAGTGGGGTAAATGCTACACCGTATGAATTTACTTCACCATATGGTTGTTCTTCTATTACTACTGGTTCTTCAACAAAATCATTTAAACCATTTAATTTTGTAAGTTCTGCTTTAGAGTCCTCTAGTCCTTTATTAATTTCTGTTTTGAAAGTATTAACACCGTTTAATAATTCTGAGCTACCTTCTACAGCTGATTTGCTACCTTCATCTAAAGTATTTAAAGCTTGACTAACAGTTTTTGAGCTACTACTTAAAGTTTGTAAACCTTCTTCTAAGGATTTAGAACCGTTTTGAACTTGTGAACCACCTTCTTTTAGAGTGTTTACACCAGTTTTTAGCGTTTGAGTACCTGTTTTAACAGAAGATAATGCTGATTTTAATGTGCCAATTTTATTCATTAATCCAGATAATTCAGAAGTATTTGATTTTAATGTATTAGTTCCTTTGCTAACTGATTTTGAGCCAGCTCTTAAAGTTTCACTTTGTTTTGATAATTCTAAAGCACCATTTGAAATAGCAGTTCCACTTTGAGTTATTTTCTTTTGAGTTTGAATATTTAATACTGATTGAGCATTATCTGCAAGTGCCTTTAAAGTTGGATCTACAACTGTTGAGCCATTTACTACTTTATTATAATTTATAATAGATTGTAGTATTTTATTTTGATTTTCATCTATAGCTTGAACTCCTGCAACGTAAGATTGAATGTTTGTTGCTAGGGTATCTGTATTTGTTGTGTATGAATTAACACCAGCATCTAATTTACTAGCGCCGTTATTTAATGTTTCTATACCTTGGGTTAATTGAGAAATTTTATCTCCACCATTTTTAGTTAAACTATCTACGCCAGAATCAATTTTTGATATTGCGTCATCTAAAGTTGATGCTCCAGCACTTAAACTATTCATTCCTGAATTTACTTGTGAAATACCATTATTTAAATTTGAACTTCCTTTATAAGCGTTTTCAATTCCTGTGTTAAATTCTTCGTATTTATTATTTAATTGATCTATACCATTATTTAGGTCTTTTAGTCCACTATTTAAGCTAGAAGTACCATTATAAATTTCGGTTGCACCATTTGATATATCTTGTAAACTGTTTGGAACGTCAGATAAAGTATTTGATAAAGTAGAAACAACCTCCTTACTTACTTTACTTTGTAATTGCATTTCAGTTGCAGTTACAACCTTATTTATAATTTGTGAGGCTAAATAATTACTTTGTTGATTTGGTGAATATGTAATAGTTGCTACTTTTTTATTTTCTTCTTTTGCACTATTTAAACATTCTGTAAAATTGCTTGGGATTGTTATTGTTGCGTAGTAATCATTATTTTGTAATCCTTTTAATGCATCATCTTGACTCACTTCACAAAAATTCATAACATCCTTATCTTTTAATTCTTTTACAAGTTCTTTTCCTTGGTTAGTATCGTTTACTCCTTTGTCTAAATTAACAATAGCTATTTTCATATCTTTTAAATTTCCATATGGATCCCAATATGATTTTAAGTAAAAGAAACTATAAATTATTGGAATACATAATACTACTATGAAAACAATGATTTTAAAAAATTTCTTATTTTGCATCTTTTTCAACTTCCTTTCTTTTTAATCCATTTACTAAGAAATTTAAGATATTATCTGCAATTTCTTTTTCATCTAATTGTTGATAATCTTCGTTCCAATCTATCATTAGTGCTATATACATTTTGTATATTAGGAAGGTCATAATATCTATGTTTTTAACTTCTATTTTATTTTTTTCAATTGCAAGCTTAAGTTCTTTTTTTATATAATCCTGAATTTCTTTGTCTATTATTTTTAAGTTTTCTTTTAAGGTTGTATTTTTAAAAATATCTGCTTCTTTAAATAACATTTTAAAAAACTCACAATTTTTTTTGTATTTTAGCAAATTATAAATTACTTGATGTACAGTATCTAAGAAATCTAATTTTTTAGCCTCTTCGTTTTCTATTATTTTTTTCATATTGTTAAGTTCTTCTTTTATACAATATTTTAATAATTCTTCTTTGCTAGAAAAATAAGTATATATTGTTTTTTTGGTTAGGTTTGATTCACTAGCAATTTCATCCATAGATACTTTTTTAAAACCATATTTTGTAAATAGTTTTTTAGCAACAGTTATTATTTGCTCATCTTTCAATATTATTACTTCCTTTCTATACTAATATACTGTTCTAGTATATTAGTATACCACCATATATGTTCATTGTCAACTGTTTTTTCCAAAAAATGCTATATTTAAAGTTTAGGCAATAGCTATATAGCAATATTTTATGTTTATAATGAACAATAAAAATAAAACAAAAATTCGTATAAAAGTATTGACTTTTTACAAATTTATATATATACTCTTGAAAGAAAAAATAAAAAGTAAGGATGGGAAAAATGAAAGAACAATTTTTGGAATTATTAAAAAAAGTAAAAAGAGAAGGAATAAATGATTTAATAGAATTTATAGAAAAAACTGACTTCTTTGTAGCACCAGCAAGTACAAGATTTCATGGAGATCATGAAGGGGGACTTGTAGAGCATAGTATGAAAGTGTATGAAATATTAAAACACAAAGTAGAAAATAATATAGAACCACTAAATATAAACGAAGAAACATTAATATTAGTACCATTACTTCATGACTTATGCAAAGCAAATTTTTATAAAGTAGACTACAGAAATGCTAAAAACGCATTAGGAGTATGGGAAAAAGTACCATATTACACAATAGATGATACTATACCATATGGACATGGCGAAAAATCTGTAATGATGATAACTGAATATATAAAATTAACTCCAGAAGAAAAATATTCAATACGTTGGCATATGGGATACACTGAGCCAAAAGAACTATATAATACAATTGGAGCAGCATATAAAAAATATCCATTAGCATTATTAATGCATGAGGCAGATTTAGAAGCAACATACTTTTATAATATATAATTTTGGTAAAGGGGAAAGAAAATGTTTGCATATATACAAGGAAAGTTAGCCATGAAAATGACCGGATATATAGTTGTAGACGTAGGAGGATTAGGATACAAAATATTTATGTCAGATTCAGGAATAGAAAAACTAGGAAATATTGGAGAAAATGTTAAAGTACACACGCATTATAGAGTAAGAGAAGACGATATTAGTATTTTTGGGTTTAATACTTTAGAAGAATTAAAAATGTTCGAATTACTAATTAGTGTAAGTGGAGTAGGCGCTAAAACTGCACTAGCAATGTTGGCAGTATGTGAACCATCCGAATTTGCCTTAGCAGTAATTTCAGAAGACATAAAAACATTAACTAAAATTCCAGGAATAGGGCCAAAATCAGCAAAAAGAATAATTTTAGAATTAAAAGATAAAATTAAACAAGAGCAAGAAATAGAAGCAATAAGAAATCAAGTTGAAAATAATAAGTCTAGTACAAAAATACAAGAAGCAATTAAAAATAACAATAAATTAGACGAAGCAATTGCAGCACTACAAGTACTTGGATACAACAGAAAAGAGATTGAAAAGAAAGTACAAAAATTTGATATAAGTAATATAACAATAGAAGAAATAATAAAGAAAGCATTAATAGAATTATCAAAATAATTGGAGGCAAAAATGAATAACGATAAGCCATTAGCATATAGAATGAGACCACGAACCTTAGAAGAATATGTAGGGCAAGAACATGTTTTAGGAAAAGATAAAATATTATATAGAACAATAAAAGCAGACAGATTGTCAAGTATTATATTATTCGGACCGCCCGGATGTGGCAAAACATCACTTGCAAGAGTAATTAGTGAAACTACAAAGTATAAATTTTATAAAATAAATGCGGTAACAGCAGGAGTTGGAGACATAAAAAAAGTAATAGAAGAAACTAAAAATTATATGATGAATCCAATTGGAAAAAGTATATTATTTATAGACGAAATACACAGATTTAATAAATTACAACAAGACGCATTGCTTCCATATGTTGAAAATGGAACTGTAATACTAATAGGAGCAACAACAGAAAATCCATACTTTGAAGTAAATAAGGCATTAATATCAAGATCTATGGTAATAAAACTAGAGCCATTAAATAATGAAGATATATACAAAGTTTTAAAAAATGCTTTAGAAAGAAAAGATGGACTAGGAGAATATAATATAAATATTAAAAGTAATACTTTAAAAAAGTTAGCATCAATATGTAATGGAGATGTTAGAACAGCATTAAATGGTTTAGAAGTAGCTGTACTTACAACTCCAATGGATGAAAATGGTATTATAAATATAACAGATGAAGTTATTAAAAATAGTGTCCAAAGCAAAAAAGCAATATTTGACAAAAACGGGGACAGTCATTATGATAATATAAGTGCATTTATAAAATCAATGCGAGGGTCAGACGCTGATGCAGCAGTGTTTTATTTAGCAAGAGCATTAAATGGTGGAGAAGATCCAATGTTTTTAGCAAGAAGAATAGTAATTGCAGCTGCAGAAGATGTAGGAATGGCAAATCCTAATGCGTTAGTAATAGCAAATAATGCAATGCAAGCTGTACATATGGTAGGAATGCCAGAAGCTAGAATAATTCTTGCAGAAGCAACAGTATATGTAGCCGAATCTAAAAAATCAAATGCAAGTTACAATGCTATAAATAAAGCCTTAGAAGATGTTATGACTAAAAATACAGGAGAAGTTCCAATGCATATTAGAAACGCACCAGCAGAGGGAATGGAACAATTAGGGTATCATAAAGGATATTTATATCCACATGACTTTCCAGGGCATTGGGTCGAACAACAATACTTACCAGACGAAATGGTTGGAACAAAGTATTATATAAAAGATGAAAATATAAAATAAAAAATCATAAATTTTTTATAAAATATAAAAAAATGGATATACTACTTATAAAGTAGGAGAGGGAATGATAAAAAAAGTTTTAATTGGTCTAAGTGCAGGATTTATAAGTGGTTTTTTCTCAACAGGTGGAGGGATGATATTAGTTCCAGCATTTATGTATTTACTAAATATGTCGTCTAAAAAAGCAAGAGGAACATCCATTTTTTGCATTCTACCAATGGTATTAACAAGTAGTATATTTTATTACAAAGGTAATTATATAAACTGGAAAACAGCAATACTATGCGCAATAGGTGGAACAATAGGCGGATATATAGGAGCTAGGCTTTTAAAAAAGTTACCAGAACAAATTTTAAAAATTGCTTTTGTTATTTTTTTAATTTATATTTCTTATAAAATGATTATAGTATAAAATATAAAAATATGGAAAACCTACTAAAAAGTAGGTTTTATTTATGTTAGAAATTTTAATTGGAATAATATCAGGAATTGTTAGCGGAACTGGAATGGGAGGAGGAACCATACTAATATTTCTGCTATCATTTATGTTGGGAATTAACCAACATGTAGCACAGGCTACTAATTTAATATTTTTTATTCCCACCTCTATAGTTGCAATAATAGTAAATGTAAAAAATAAAAATATAGATTTAAAAACTGGGATAATAATTTCTGTATTTGGAATATTAGGAGCTATAATTGGAGCGAATTTATCTATTGGAACAGATGTAATTAAACTAAAAAAATATTTTGGATATTTTTTAATAATTATTGCTATACATGAAATATATACAATATTTTCAAAGTATATAAAATCAAAAAAAAACTAATAATAACAATATGTAAAAATATTGTTATAGGAGGATGGAATATGAAATTTGTAAAAGGAATAATAATTGGTGGAATAATTACAACAGGAGTAATGATGATGTATAATGATGGAGAAATGGTAAATAAGAAAAAAATGGTTAAAAAAGGAAAGCAACTTGTTAAAAAATTAGGAATTATTTAAACAATTTAAGAGTACAATCATGTACTCTTAAATTATTTTAAAAACTAATTAAATTAACATTTTTTATGATCTTCTTTACAGTCATCATCATGTTTTTCATCCATAAAACAGTCACACTTCATTTTATCACCTTTTAGGCATTTTCCTTCATGATGGCATTTTGCACATATTTTTATTTTTTTTGTATCATTTACCCAAATTTGAAGTGCATATTTTTTGTCTGGGCATAGAGGACCAAAAACGAATTCCCCTTCTTTATCTGTGAAAGTATGACCTATAGGTCTTCTTTCCTCTTTACCACAATCGTATACAATTTCAACCAATTTAACAACAGCATCACATACTGGCTCTTTAAAACAATTTCTTACAACTCCATATATAACATCTCTGTGGTCTTCTGGTAAAGTAATATCTAAATCAAATTGTTTTCCATTAGAAATCATTCCGTCTATATCAATTTTTGGACATGGTCTTTTTTCTTCAAAATCCATAAAAATCTTTCCTTTCTTTTTTGCAGTTACCTGCTTAATATATAGTATGAAAAATATGTCGAATGTTGACAAAGGATAATTGGAATAAAAATAAAATTATATCATAAGTATGAAATAATAAGTCTGGAGGGATTATATGTTTTTTGTGTTTAATAAAGATAAAATATCAGCCTATATAGTTTCAATACTAACAGTGGCAATATTGTTTGGAACTGCTAATATATTAACAAACAAAAATAATGATACAGTTCAAACGTCATCTGTATCTGAAAAACTATTGCCTATATATAATGTAGATACAAAAGAAAATAAAGTAGCCTTTACAATGAATTGTGCTTGGAATGCAGATGATATAGATAATATATTAAAAATATTAGATGACAATAATGTAAAAATAACATTTTTTATGGTAGGAGATTGGATGGATAAATTTCCAGAGGCAGTAAAAAAGATAAGTGATGCTGGACATGAAATACGGAAGTCATAGTAATTCACATCCGCATGTAAATAATCTAACATATGAAAAGAATGTAGATGAAATAGAAAAAAGTAATGAAAAACTCGAAACAATAATAGGAAGAAAAACTAATTTATATAGAGCTCCATATGGTGAATATAACAATACTGTAATAAAAGCAGCAAATGATAATAAATATTTTACAATTCAATGGAGCTTAGATACATTAGATTATTCAGGAATAACAGGAGAAGAGATGTGGAATAGATTAGAGGGAAAAATAAAATCGGGAGATATTATTCTAAGTCATAATGGAACAAAACACACAGCGGATTCTTTAGATATGTTAATTAAAAATATAAAGAAAAAAGGTTTAGAATTAGTTAAAGTTTCAGATTTAATTTATAAAGAGAATTATAAAATTAATAGTGCAGGAATGCAAATAAAGAATTAAGTAGTATATTATTTTTCTCAAAGGAAATAATAGTAATAATAAAAATAAGGGGAAAAATAATGAATTTTATTGGGGTAATTGGGAAAACAAGAATTTTAAAAAACATAATTGATAATCATGTGAATATAATTAAAATAAACAGTAACAATATTGAAAATATAAAAAATGTTAAGTTTCAAATAGTTATTATTAATAATGATTTAAAAGATTTTATATTAAAAGAAACATTTATAAAAAGTATAATAGAAAATGCAGATTGTCTTATTATAAACTCTGATTTAGAGTTAAAAATAGATATATTAAGTAATATAAAACAAAAAATAATAACATGTGGATTAAAACAAAAGTCTACAATTACTGCTTCAAGTATAACAGAAGACAATGTACTTATAGATTTACAAAGAAATATAGAAACACTAGATAATAAAAATGTAGAAACACAAGAAAAGTTAATAAAATTAACTGAAAATGAGAGCTATGATATACACGAAATATTAATAAATTATGCAATATCAGTATTATATAATAAAAAAATAATGGATAAAGTATAGGAAAAATCTAACTTTTTTCACTAAAATTAACTTTTTATGTAGACAAAACCAAAAAAATAGTGTATAATAAGTATTGTATTTAAGAGAGCACTAAGAAAAAAGTACAATTGATAAATAATTAAAAATAGGGAGGAAAAATAATTGGATACAAATTATTTAGAAAACAACTATATAACATTAGTTGGAAAAGTTACAGGAGATAAAAGATTAAGTCATGAAATATATGGAGAAAAGTTTTACATATTTGATTTATCAATACCACGTTTAAGTGGTAATGCAGACATAATACCAATTACAGTATCAGAAAGACTAATATCAGATGATATGCTACAAAACGACAAAAAGTTATTAATAAAAGGTCAATTTAGATCATACAATAGTTTTCAAAACCAAAAAAACAAATTAATACTAACAGTATTTGCTAAAGACATTATAGAAGTAGTAGAAAATGAAAACGAAGAAGAAAATGAAATTGTAAAAAAAGATATTATAACAAATGAAGTTGTTTTAATAGGATATATATGTAAAACACCAATCTATAGACAAACACCATTTGGAAGAGAAATTGCAGATGTACTACTTGCAGTAAATAGAGCATACAATAAATCAGATTATATTCCATGTATTGCATGGGGAAGAAATGCAAGATTTTGCCAAAATCTTGAAGTAGGTTCAGAAGTAAAAATAGTTGGTAGAGTTCAATCAAGAACATATGAGAAAAAATTTGAAGACGGAACATCAGAAACTAGAGTAGCTTATGAAGTATCAATAGGAAGTTTGGAAGTTATAAATCAAAAAGATAATGAAAACGAAGAACAAGCAGAAGGTCAAGAAGCTGTATAAAAAAAGTGCATTCTTTATATAAAGAATGCACTTTTTTTGTGTAAACTATAGTTTTTTAACTATTTTTTTGGTATAATTCTATAAATAAAATTGAAAGGAAAAAAGAATGAAAATAAAACTGAATAAAATAAAAATAAATTCAAATTTTAAATTTAATATAATAGCAATATTTTTAATAATAATATTTTGCATTGCAATTTCACCAATTACACTTCAAAATGATACTTATTATACCATAAAAATAGGAGAGCATATTCAAAATTATGGAATCGATATGAAAGATCCATTTTCATGGCATGAAGGATTAAATTATACATATCCACATTGGTTGTATGATTTACTAACATATAAAGTATATTCAATGTTTGGATTTGTAGGAATATATGTAGCAACAGTAATTTTAGCTTGTGTTTTAGGAATTACAATATACAAAGTTAATTGCAAAATTTCTAAAAGTAATATAGTATCATTTTTTACCACAATAGGATCAATGTATATATTAAAGGGATTTATATCAGCAAGAGCTCAATTAGTAACATTCATACTTTTTATATTAACAATATATTTTATAGAGATGTTTCTAAAAAATAAAAAGTGGAAATATGCAATTGGATTAATAATAATTCCAATATTAATTGCAAATTTACATTGCGCAGTATGGCCTTTTTACTTTGTTTTATATTTGCCATATATAGGAGAATATTTTATAGCTATAATAGCAGATACAATTATATATAGAAAATTAGAGAAAAAAATATTAAATATAAAAATAAAAGTATTATCTAAAAATTCAAAAAAAGTAAATCAAGTTATAAAATTAAAAAAAGAATTAGTTAAATTAGAAGAAAAAATTAAAAAAGTAAAACAAAAAAGAAAAGAAAATTTAAAAAATCCATACAAAATATATATGAAAAGAAACCCAAATGTTAAGTGGTTAATTGTAATTATGGTTATTTGTTCACTTACAGGTTTGCTTACACCACTAGGAAATACACCATATACATATTTAATAAAAACAATGCAAGGAAATACTACACAAAATATTAATGAACATTTACCAATGACATTAACTGAGCAAATTCCAGCATTATGTACAATTTTAATATTTTTAAGTATATTAACATTTACCAAAACTAAAATTAGACTATCAGACTTATTTATGTTAGGTGGTTTATGTTTGTTAATGTTAAATTCAAGAAGACAATTGTCAATGTTTGCAATAATCTGTTCAGTAATTTTAAGTAAACTTATAGTAGAATTAATAGAAAAACATGAATTTAAAAAAGGTGCATTGAAAAAAATAACTAAAGAGATTACTTCAAAAACAGGAACAATAATATTATTACTATGTATGTCTTTATTAAGCTATTATTTTGCTAAAGATAAAGTAAACGAAAAAATAATAGATGAAAAAACTTATCCTGTTCAGGCTTGTGACTATATTATAAATAATATTGATTTAGGAAAAGCAAAATTTTATAATGAATACAATTATGGTAGCTATATGTTATATAGAAACATACCAGTATTTATAGATTCAAGAGCTGATTTATATGCACCAGAATTTAGTGGGTTGCAAGATGACATATTTATGGATTTTATAGAAACTTCAGGTATTAGTGTATTTTATGAAGATATATTTAAAAAGTACGGCATTACACATGTAATTGCATATAAAGATTCAAAAGTAAATATGATTATAAATAAATCTAATGATTTAAATTATAAACAATTATATTGTGATGATAATTTTGTTATTTATGAGAGATTAAATTCAAATTTTGGGGGAGAATAGTTGAAAGTAATAGTAGTAGAAAAAGAAGGAAGCGGAAGAAGAATAGATGCATATTTGGCAGAAAATGTAGACAATATGTCTAGAGTTGCTGTTCAAAGACTAATACAAAATCAAAATATTTTAGTTAATGGCCAAAAAGTAAAAGCATCTTATAAGGTACAAGAAAATGATAATATAATAATTAATGAACCAGAGCCAAAACAAGTAGAGCTAAAGGCGCAAAATATACCAATAAAAATTATATATGAAGACAAAGATATTATTGTAGTTAATAAGCCTAAGGGAATGGTTGTTCATCCCGCAAACGGTAATCCAGATGGCACTTTAGTAAATGCTATAATGGCTATTTGCAAAGATTCTTTATCTGGAATAGGTGGAGAAATAAGGCCAGGAATTGTTCATAGATTAGACAAAGATACATCAGGTTTAATAATTATTGCTAAAAATGATAAAGCCCATATTAATTTAAGTAATCAATTAAAAAATCATTTAGTTAAAAAAACATATATTGCTTTGGTAAGAGGAGTAGTAAAAGAAAACGAGGCTACAATAAATATGCCAATAGGTAGAAGCCAAAAAGATAGAAAAAAAATGGCTGTGAATAAAAATGGTAAAAATGCAGTAACACATTTTAAAGTTTTAAAGAGATATGACAACTACACTCTTTTAGAAGTAAATATAGAAACTGGAAGAACACATCAAATAAGAGTTCATTTATCTGAAATTGGATATCCAATTATAGGTGATTATACATATTCTAATGGTAAAAATGAATGGAATATAAAAGGACAATGTTTGCATGCAAAGATATTAGAATTTACTCATCCAATAACTAATAAGCAAATGCATTTAGAAGCTGAGCTACCAGAATACTTTAACAATATTTTATTAGAATTAAAAGATAGAGTAAGGAATGATTAAAATGGAAGAAATTGTTAGACTACAGAAGTTTATGGCGGGTTGTGATGTGGCTTCAAGAAGAAAATGTGAAGAGCTCATTTTAGCTGGTAAAGTTAAAGTAAATGGAAAAGTTGTTACTGAGCTAGGAGTAAAAATTGATCCCAAAAAAGACATAGTAGAATATAATGGGAAAAAATTAAGTTTACAAGAAGAGTTTGTTTACATTTTACTAAATAAACCAATTGGTTATGTTACGACGGTTAAAGATCAATTTAATAGAAATTCTGTACTAGATTTAGTAAATGTTAATAAAAGATTGGTACCTGTAGGAAGATTAGATATGTATACTTCTGGTGCACTAATTTTAACAAATGACGGAGATTTTGTGTATAAAGTAACACATCCTAAACACGAAATTGAGAAAACATATATTGCTACTGTTAAAGGAATTGTAAAAAAAGAAGAAGTTGAAACGTTGAAAAATGGAGTAAAAATAGAAGAGTATATAACAAAAAAGGCAAAAGTAAGGATACTAAAAATAGATGAAGAAAAAAATGAATCCAAATTAGAAATTATAATACATGAAGGAAAGAATAGACAGGTAAGAAAAATGTGTCAAGCAGTAAATCATAATGTGTTGGCATTGCATAGAAGTGAAATATCAGGAATACCAATAAAAGATGTTGGTATGGGCAAGTGGAGATATTTAACAAAAAAAGAAGTAAATAAAGTATTGAAAAGTTAGGGCCTAATAATATATAATATTTTAAACAAAAGATAAAGGAGAATATAAATGGAGATAAACAAATTTATGCCAGAAGGATGGGATTGTGTACAAACAAATATAGATTTAATTAATATAAATAAATGCATTCAAAATAATGAAATACTACAAGGTTTTGTTAATAAATGTGATAATAACTATAATTTGCATGTGGATTTAGGAAATGGCATAGAAGGAATTGTTCCAAGAAATGAAGTAGAAGGAATAAATGTTGATAAAGAAGGGGTACCTAAAACTAATTTATGTATAGGAAAAGTACATAAATTTATACAGTTTAAAATAACTAAAGTAGATAATAAAAATCAAATACAATTGTCAAGAAAGCAAGTGCAACAAGAAGCCTTAAATTGGGTAAAAAAAGACTTAGAGAAAGGTCAAGTAATAAAGGGAATTGTAAAAAATATACAACCATATGGAGCATTTATAGAAATTGGAGGAGGAGTGGTTGGATTAGCCCATATAGAAGATTTGTCTGTTGCAAGAATAAAAACTCCATTTGAAAGATTAAAAATTGGACAAAAAGTAGATGTTATGGTAAAATCTATAAATAGAGATGATGGAAAAATCATATTATCATATAAAGATACACTAGGAACCTGGGAAGAGAATGCACAAAAATTTGAAACAGGTGAAAAAGTAAAAGGAATTGTGCGTGAAACCGAGAAAAATAAAAATGGCATATTTATAGAATTAGCACCAAATTTAGTAGGAATGGCAGAGTATAAAAATGGATTAGAATACGGGCAATGTGTAGATGTATACATAAAGAAAATTGACATGAATAAAAAAAAGGTTAAATTAATAATTTTATAATTACATTATAGGAGGAAAGTAACATGGTTGAAGATAATCAAATAAAAGCACAAGTATCACCATTTGCAATAAGAGAAGGTGAAATAAAGACATTTGATGGAAAAGATGGATATGTATCAATGAATCAGATTATACACAAAATTGATATTGGGCATATTACAGACATTCACTTTGAAATATTAAATTTAGTAAATGAGTTTGAATTTATAACATCAAGACAATTATTTCAAATGCTACAAATCAAAGGAATAGATGCTAAAACACAAGATAAACTAAATAATAAATTAGAACAATTAGTAAAGTCTAAAATATTAACTAGGTATTATTTTACATCAGATGAGGGAAAAGGAATTTATAGAGTTTATTGTCTAGAAAAAATGGGTAAATATCTATTAAATTCACGAGAAATTGAATGTAAATGGAAACCTTCAGATAATACCAAACCAGTAGCAATGATTAAAAAAAGATTAGCTGGAAATCAAGTTTTAATTGCATATTTAAGAAAAGTAAATGCATTTGACAGTTATGTTGTAAAGCCAAGCCTAACAGCAAAAGTAACTGGAAAAGTATTTAAGGCAACAGGAGGGGCAGTAAAACTTACTAAAAATAACAAGTCAATACAATTTGTATTTGAAGTTATAAGAAGAGAAGATGACTGGGCAAAAAAATTAGTTGAAAAAATGAGATTGTTTAAAGAATTTTATGAGAATTTTGTACAAATGGACTCAGGATTTCAAACAATGCCACAGCTAATTTTAATATGCGAAGATGATAGACATATGGCAGAAGCATTTAAGCAAATTGTTACTAATAGTGTAGAAATACCACAAATAAAATTATATTTTACTACAGATTTACGTCAAAATGAGGAAACATTAGAAAATACATTAGTTGAATTTAAATTAGTAGATGGCAAATATAAAATGGAAAATGTTGAATTAAAATTATTAGGAATGTAAAGTAAAAAGTGATGTTATTAAAAATATAACATCACTTTTTTACTTTTAAAATTATAAATCTAATATTTCTTTTGCCCTTTTAACATCTTCATCTGTAGCAGGTGGAATATTTTCTAAATCATATTTTAATCCAAGTTCATGCCACTTAAATTCTCCTAAATTATGATATGGTAAAATTTCTACTTTTTCAACAGATTTTAAAGAATGTATAAAATTTTTCAATTTAAGCAAATCCTGTTTGTCATCTGTTAAACTAGGAATTAAAACCTGCCTAATCCACATAGGGATATTGTTATCACTTAGATAATTAGCAAATTTAATTTCTAATTCATTAGAAAAACCAACTAATTCTTTACATTTTATAGGGTCTATATGTTTTATATCTAATAGTACTAAGTCTGTTAATGAAAGTAAAGTTTTTATATCATCAGTTAAATTTACCATTCCAGAAGTATCAATACATGTGTGTATTTTTTCTTTTTTTAGTTTTTTAAATAATTCTATTAAAAATTTAGGTTGCAAAAGTGGTTCACCACCTGTTACTGTTACACCGCCATTTGGATAAATATAGTTTTTATATCTCATAATTTTTTCAAAAATAGAGTCTAGGCTAATATATGAACCGCCATTCATATTCCATGTATCTCTATTATGACAATATTTACATTTTAAATGACATCCTTGCAAAAACAGTACAAATCTTATTCCAGGACCATCTACAGTTCCAAAGGATTCGATAGAGTGAACTTTAGCATAATATTTTAAATCTTCCTCATTCACATTAATTCTCCTTTTATTGAAACATTTTTAATATGTTCCAAATGTCTTATTAAATTTTTTCATGAATTGTTCTATTAATTACATCAAGTTGTTGTTCACGAGTTAATTTTGTAAAGTTTACAGCATATCCAGATACACGAATTGTTAGTTGAGGATATTTTTCAGGGTGTTCCATTGCATCTAATAATAAACTTCTATCAAATACATTTACATTTATATGATGACCTGTTTGAGTAAAGTATCCGTCTAGCATATTTACTAAGTTATTTATTTTTTCTTCTTGTGTTTTGCCAAGAGTACCAGGTGTGATTGAGAATGTATAAGAAATACCATCTTCTGCAAAATCAAATGGTAATTTAGCAATTGAGTTCATAACTGCAAGTGCACCATTTGTATCTCTTCCATGAAGAGGATTTGCACCAGGTCCAAATGGAGCTCCAGCTCTTCTGCCATCTGGGGTATTACCAGTATTTTTTCCATATACAACGTTTGAAGTTATAGTTAATATTGATAGTGTAGGTTTTGAATTTCTATAAGTTTTGAATTTTCTTAATTTATTTATAAATCTCTTTACAATATTAACAGCTATTTCGTCAACTCTGTCATCATCATTACCAAACTTTGGAAAATCACCTTCAATACTATAATCAACAGCTAAACCAGATTCGTCTCTAATTACTTTTACTTTTGCGTATTTTATAGCAGATAAAGAGTCAGCTACAACAGATAAACCAGCTATTCCACAAGCCATTGTTCTAAAAATATCTTTATCATGCAATGCCATTTCAATTGCTTCATAAGAATATTTATCATGCATATAATGAATTGCATTTAATGCTTTTATATAAATTTTTGCAACATAATCCATCATTTGGTCAAATTTTTCTATAACCTCATTATAATCTAAATAATCAGAAGTTATAGCAGCGTATTTTGGTGTTACTTGTTTTCCAGAAATTTCATCTCTACCACCATTAATTGCATATAACAAAGTTTTAGCAAGATTTGCTCTTGCACCAAAGAATTGCATTTGTTTTCCAATTTTCATTGGAGAAACACAACATGCGATTCCATAATCATCGCCTAATGTAATTCTCATTAAATCATCATTTTCGTATTGAATTGATGATGTTTTTATAGATAAATCTGTTGTGAATTTTTTAAAACCTTCTGGTAATCTAGTTGACCAAAGAACTGTTAAGTTTGGTTCTGGGGCAGGACCTAAGTTTTCTAAAGTGTGTAAAATTCTAAATGAGTTTTTTGTGACTAATGTTCTACCATCAATTCCCATTCCACCAATACTTTCTGTTACCCATACAGGGTCGCCACTAAATAATTCATTATATTCAGGTGTTCTTAAGAAACGTACCAATCTTAATTTCATAACAAAATGATCCATAATTTCTTGAGCTTCTTCTTCTGTAATAACTCCACTTTCTAAATCTCTTTCAAAGTAAATATCTAAGAAAGTTGTAGTTCTACCAATACTCATGGCTGCACCATTTTGATCTTTAATTGCACCTAAGTATGCAAAATATAACCATTGAACAGCCTCTTTAGCATTACTTGCAGGTAATGAAATATCAAATCCATATCTTGAAGCCATTGATTTTAAATCATTTAAAGCTTTTATTTGTTCACTAATTTCTTCTCTTTGGCGAATTACTTCTTGATCAAAACAGTCAACATTTAAAGTTTCTAATTCGGATTTTTTCTCTTCTATTAAAACATCTACACCATAAAGTGCAACACGTCTATAATCTCCTATAATTCTTCCTCTACCATAACCGTCAGGAAGACCTGTTATTAAATGAGATGTTCTTGCAGCTCTAATGTCTGGAGTATATACACTAAATACACCATCATTATGAGTTTTTCTATAATTATGAAATATTTTTTCTACTTCATCATCAACTTTTCTTCCATATGCTTCACAAGATTTTTCTACAATTCTAATTCCGCCAAATGGCATAATAGCTCTTTTTAAAGGTTCATCTGTTTGAAGCCCAACAATATCTTCTAAATCTTTGTCAATATATCCAGCCTCATGAGAATTAATAGTAGAAATAGTTTTTGTATCTATATCTAAAACTCCTCCTGTTGATTCCTTTTCCTTTTTGTAAAGTTCTAAAACTTTATCCCATAATTTTTGTGTTTTAGATGTGGTATTTGCTAAGAAATCTGCATTGCCTTCATAAGGTGTATAGTTATTTTGAATAAAATCCCTTACATTAATTTCAGATTGCCAATCTCCCTTTTTAAATTTGTTCCATTGTTCAAAATTCATTTAAATACCTCCTATTAATATATTATTTACTAAATTTCTGCATAATATAATAGCACAACAAAAAAAAAATAACAATAATTATAAATAAAAAAAACAAAGAATATAAATTTTCGACATAATTCATATTCTTTGTTTTTATATTATTCATTTGAATCATTTTCTGCAATTGTTTTTGCTATTGAATATATTAATTTTTGCTTTTTAGGTGTACAATTTTTTAATATTTCATAGAATTCTTCATCTAAATAATTTTTAGAATTATTTGAAGCACCATTTAATATATAACCTTCAGTTACATCTAATAAATTGCATATTTGATTTAGTCTTTTTAAGTTAATATGTGAGGTTCCTCTTTCAACTCTACTTAAAAAGGCCACAGAAATATCTATTTTTTCAGCTAAATCTTCTTGAGTAAGATTTTTAGCCATTCTTGCTTTTTTTATTCTAGAACCTATAATATTATAATCTAATCCCATATTTAATCACCATCCTATTTATGAGTAAATATAGCATTTGTAAGTTTATTCTTACAGAAACTGCACATACAAAGTGTAACCTATTAGTTTACTAATTATTCGTTTTATTACAAATTTTGTAAAATTAAATTATAAATAAAATGACAAAAAAAGAGTAAATTGAAGTAAAACAGAGGAAAAATATGAAATTATTCTACTAAAAGTTGATAAAGATAGGAAAAAACAAAAAAAAGTAGCAAATAATGTATACATAATTTGCAATTGTTTAGAATATATAGTATAATAGTATTTAGCTGTTTTAAAAAAAGCTAACAAAAGGAGTGTGAATATTTATTTTAAACAAGAAACTAAAATTCTATACAAAAGAGTTTTTTAAGATTTTCAACATATTAGTAATAGCTTTTGGTTTCATAGTTGCAATAATAATTATAAAATATAAACCAACATATATAGTAAGCATTTCTGGCGAAGAAGTTGGATATATACAAAATAAAGAAGCTTTAGAAGAAACGATTAAAAAAGATATATTAGGTTATACAGCCAAAAATGTAGATACAGTTACTTTGGAAAATATGCCAAAGTATGAGTTGAAATTAGTAAACAGAACACAAAATACTAACGAAGAAGAAATTTTAGTTGCTTTGCAAAAAAATATAAAAATAACATATAAATATTATGAAATAGCATTAAATAATGAAGTAATTAATTCAGTAGATACTTTAGAAGAAGCAGAAGAACTAGTTAATTCATTAAAAGAAGAAAATAAAGATTTAGAACTAACAATTGCACAAAAGTGTACAGAAAATGCAGAAGAAATAAAAACTACTTCAGTAGAAGTTGCTAAAACAGACATAAATAATAAAATTACATTAAATAAAAATAATGCAAATTCTAATAAGAATGAATCAAATGGAATTGTTAGTAATACAAAAAATGGCGAAGTTAATGGAATAAAATTAGCTGTTAAGCCAGTAACTGGAACAATATCTTCTAGATATGGTGTAAGCAGTAGAATAAGAAGTTCTAATCATACAGGTTTAGATATAGCTTGTAGTTCTGGAACGCCAATAAGAGTAACAGCCTCAGGAACAGTTACTTTTGCTAAGTATAATGGTTCATATGGAAATTTAGTAAAAGTAAATCATGGAAATGGAGTAGAAACATGGTATGCACATTGTAGCAAAATATGTACTTCAGTAGGAGAAAATGTTAATGCTGGCGATATTATTGCATTAGTTGGTTCTACAGGAAATTCAACAGGAGCACATTTACATTTTGAAATTAGAATAAATGGAACTCATATAAATCCACAAAAATATATATATTAAAAACAACATTTTGATAGATGTTGTTTTTTTATTTTTGTTCTATTGACAATTTTTACTAATAATATATAATAATGTGGGAACACTAATGAATAAAGGAGGAAAATTTATGTCTGAAAAATTAACTCAAGAAGAACAAAAAGTAAAAATGATGATAGACGACTTAGTAAAAAAAGCAAAAATCGCTTCACAAGAGTACATGAAATTAGACCAAGAAACAGTAAATAAAATAATAAAAGCAATGTCAATGGCAGGGCTTGAGCATCATATGGAACTTGCAAAACTTGCTGTAGAAGAAACAGGAAGAGGAATTTATGAAGATAAAATAACTAAGAATATGTTTGCAACTGAATATGTATATCATAGTATAAAATATGAAAAAACAGTTGGAGTAATAAATGAAAATGATGAAGAAGATTATGTAGAAATTGCAGAACCAGTTGGAATAATAGCAGGGGTTACACCGGTTACAAATCCAACATCAACAGTTATGTTCAAATCTATAATTTCTGCAAAAACTAGAAATGTAATAATATTTGGATTCCATCCATCTGCACAAAAATGTAGTACAGAAGCAGCAAAAATTGTAAGAGATGCTGCAATAGCTGCCGGTGCACCAGAAAACTGTATTTTATGGATAGAAGAACCATCAATTTTAGCTACAAGAGAACTTATGAACCACCCAGATGTTAATTTAATATTAGCTACAGGTGGTACAGGAATGGTAAAATCAGCTTATTCTTGTGGAAAACCAGCATTAGGTGTTGGACCAGGAAATGTACCATGCTATATAGATAAAACAGCAAAACTTGCAACATCTGTAAATGATTTAGTACTTTCAAAATCATTTGACAATGGGATGATTTGTGCATCAGAACAAGCAGTTTTGGTAGATAAAGATATATATAAAGAATTTGAAGATTTAATGAGAAAAGCAGGTTGCTATTTTGTAAGTGAAGAGGAAAAGAAAAAATTATCAGATTCAATGTTTGAATATACAGAAGAATATGGTTTTAAATTAAAATCACATGTACCAGGACAATCACCATATAAAATAGCAAAAGATGCAGGATTTGAAGTACCACAAGACACAAAGGTATTGGTTGTGTATGAAGAAGGAATTGGAGAAAAATATCCATTTTCTAAAGAAAAACTAAGTCCTGTTCTAACTTATTACATTGTAAAAGATGCAGAAGAAGGAATTAATAAAGCAGAGAAATTATTGGAGTTTGGAGGATTAGGCCATTCTGCAGTAATACATTCTGAGGATAATGATACAATTTTAAAATTTTCTGAAACTATGAAAGCAGGAAGAATAATAGTTAACTCACCATCAACACATGGAGCAATTGGAGATATATACAATACAAATATGCCATCATTAACACTTGGATGTGGCTCATTTGGAGGAAATTCAACAACAGCAAATGTTTCATCAGTTAATTTAATAAATATAAAAAGAGTTGCGAAAAGGAGAGTTAATATGCAATGGTTTAAAGTTCCAGAAAAAATATATTTTGAGGCAGGATCAATTGCCTATTTAGAAAAAATGCCAGATATAGAAAGAGCATTTATAGTTACAGACCCAGGAATGGTAAAATTTGGTTATGTAGATAAAATACTATATCATTTAAGAAAAAGAAGTAAGTATGTACATTCCGAAATATTTAGTGAAGTAGAACCAGATCCATCTTTTGATACAATAAAAAAAGGTGTTGCAGCAATGAATAATTTTAAACCAGATGTAATTATTGCAATTGGTGGTGGAAGTCCTATGGATGCAGCAAAAGGAATGTGGTTATTTTACGAACATCCAGAAGCAGATGTTGAAGGATTAAAATTAAAATTTATGGATATACGTAAACGTACTTATAAATTTCCAAAGCTTGGAGAAAAGGCTAAAATGGTGGCTATACCAACAACTTCAGGAACAGGCTCAGAAGTAACATCATTTGCGGTAATAACAGATAAACAAAAAAATAAAAAGTATCCATTAGCAGATTATGAATTAACTCCAGATGTTGCAATTGTTGACCCAGATTTAGTTATGAGTCTTCCAAAATCTGTTACTGCAGATACAGGTATGGATGTTTTAACACATGCATTAGAGGCATATGTGTCAAATATGGCATCAGATTATACAGATGCATTAGCACAAAAAGCAGCAGAGTTAGTTGTAACATATTTGGAACAAGCTTATGACAATGGAACAGATAAATTAGCAAGAGAAAAAATGCATAATGCAAGTACAATTGCAGGTATGGCTTTTACAAATGCCTTTTTAGGAATAAACCATTCTTTAGCACATAAATTAGGTGCTGAATTCCATTTGCCACATGGAAGAATAAATGCAATTTTATTGCCATATGTAATAAAATATAATAGTTCAAAACCAACAAAATTTGTTTCATTCCCAAAATACGAATATTTTATAGCTGACAAAAAATACTATGAATTAGCCAAAAAAATAGGATTAAAAGCTGAAAGTGTAGAGGAAGGTATTAATAGTTTAATAGAAAAAATTAAACAAATGAATGAACATTTAGGAATTCCAAAGTCTATAAAAGATGCTGGAATAGATGAAAGCGAATTTTTAGCAAAAGTAGATATGTTAGCAGATAGAGCATTTGAAGATCAATGTACAACTGCAAATCCACGTTTGCCATTAGTATCTGAATTAAAACAAATTATGTTAGATTGTTATTATGGAAGATAGAAAAAAGAGATAGAGTTTTTATATAGAACTCTGTCTCATTTTTGTTTTTATAGTAAATTTCACAAATAAAACACAATTTAAATATATTTAGACAACAAACAAAATATAATATATACGAATACAAATACAAAAGAAATTAATATATGCTAGGAGATGGGATATATGGAAGAAAATAAAAAAGAAGAGCTATTAAAAATAGAAAATTATTTGTCAAGTAAGGAAAAAATAAAAGTTGAAGATAAAACATTTGAAAAATTAATGTTTATATACTCTGTTGCTATTAAAGAAATAACAACAAAGCTAGAAATATTAAAAGATGAATTTACTACATTTTATAATTACGATTTAATTGACCACATAAATACAAGAATAAAAAAACCAAATAGTATAATAAAAAAAATGAAAGATAAAAATTGTGAATTAACATATGAACAAATGATAGAAAATATAAACGATATTGCAGGAGTAAGGGTAATATGCCCATTAAAAAATGATATATTTACAATTAGAAATTTAATTGAAAAATTTCCAGGAGTAAAAATAATAAAACAAAAAGACTATGTAACAAACCCTAAAAAAAGTGGATATTCTAGTTATCACTTAATTACAGAAATTCCAATTACATTATCTCAAAAAATAATGTATGTAAAAGTAGAAATACAAATAAGAACAATGGCTATGGACTTTTGGGCAAGTATTGAGCATAAGGCTAAATATAAAGCAGAAGAAGAAATAACTAAAAAATGTTCTAAGGAATTGGTTGAATATGCAAAAATTATAAGAAAGATGGATAATAAAATGATGTTAATAAATAAATAACGAATTCAAAAAATCACTAAAAATAAATTTTAACATATATTAATGTAGGAGGCAATTAGAATGTTAGAGTTTATTTTTAATATAATATTTTGGACATTAGCTTTCTATGGATTAATTGAAATTATAAAAAATATTATATATATAACAACATATACAAAGTTTAAATCTGACGGCATTTATGTAATTATAGCTGTTAAAAACCAAGAAGATAAAATAGAATATTTTCTTAGATCAAGTATATTTAAAATTTTTTATGGAAAGGAAGATTATATAAAAGATATAATTGTTGCAGATTTAAACTCTACAGATAATACAAAAGAAATAGTAAAAAAAATGTCTAATGACTATGATTGTATAAAAGTATCTAGCTGGAAAGAATGCAAAGATGTAATTGATAATGTTGATCAATGTTGAAATATAAAAGGCTTTATGATAAACTTATAAAAAATAAAAAGAAAGAGGCATAGACATTGGAAATTCAAGGAGAAGTAGCAGATATTATTTATAAAAATGAGGTTAATAGTTATTTAATTGCAACATTTGAAATGGAGAAAGAATTAACAACTATTGTTGGATATTTACCATTTGTCAATAGTGGTGATAACTTAAGATTAATAGGAAATTTTGTTGAACATAAGGAATATGGAAGGCAATTTAAAGTGGAAACATTTGAAAAAATAATGCCTCAAACTTTAGATGCGCTTGAAAAATATTTGGCAAGTGGAAATATAAAGCAAATTGGAGAAGTAACTGCCAAAAAAATAATAAGTAAATTTGGAAAAGATACAATAGATGTATTAAAATATGAATATGAAAAATTAGCTCAAATAAAAGGTATATCTTTAAATAAAGCAAAGGAAATGTCTGATAGTTTTATAGAAAATTGGGAAGTATGGCAAATTGTGGGCTTTTTAGATAAATTCGGAATTGGAGCTGAATATGCCAAAAAAGTATTTGATTTATATGGTGTAAACGCAATACAAGAAATTGAAAGTAATCCATATTTGCTTATGGATATTACAAGAGGTGCAGATTTTAAACAAATTGACAAAATGGCATTAAATTTAGGAATTGAAGATATAAACGAAAAGAGAATAAAATGTGGAATAAAGTATGGAATAATTCTTGCAACAAACAATGGGCATTGTTGTGTTTTAGAAGATAATTTAAAGGAATTTGTAAGAACACTTTTAAATGTAAATGAAGATATAATCGAAAATAATTTAATTGCATTAAAGATGGAAAATCAGATTGTTATAGAAAACAGAGAAGGCTCTAAATGGGTATATTTATACAGTTTTTTTAAAGCAGAAGAAGATATTGCAAAAAAAATTATACAATTAAAAAATGCCAAAAATACAAAAAAAATAATTGGTATAAATTCACAATTAAAAAAGATAGAAGCAAGTTCTTGCATAGAATTATCAGAAAAGCAAAAAGAAACAATAAAGATTGTAAACGAAAATAATGTTGTTATTATAACAGGAGGTCCAGGAACAGGAAAGACAACTATAATAAAGGCTATAATTGATATTTATGAGGAAAAGAAAAAGAAAGTTATACTTTGTGCACCAACAGGAAGAGCTGCTAAGAAAATGACACAAACAACAGGAAGAGAGGCATCAACGCTACATAGATTACTTGAAATTGGAAAAATTAATGAAGATAATCTATACAACTTAAAAAATGATTATGAAGGTGCTCCCATAGATGCAGATGTTATAATTGTGGATGAGCTTTCAATGGTTGATATGTTTTTAATGAATTATTTATTAAAATGCATTTATCAAGGTACAAAGTTAATTTTAGTAGGGGACTATGACCAATTGCCATCAGTAGGACCTGGAAGTATACTTAAAGACTTTATTTTATCAGACGAAATACCAACTGTTCATTTAGACAAAATTTTTAGACAAGCTGCTAAAAGTAAAATAATAATTAATGCACATAGGGTTAATAATGGAGAAATGTTTTTAAGCAAAAAGTGCGAGGATGAACAAATTATGAAAGATTCTAAAGAAGACTTTTTTTTCATAAGTGAACATTCACAAGATAGAATGATTGCACAAGTTGTTTCGTTATGTACAGGAAGATTAAAAAAATTTGGAAATTATGATTTTTTTGAAAATATTCAGGTATTAACTCCAACTAAAAAAGGAAATTTAGGTACAAAAGAATTAAACAAAGTACTTCAACAAGCATTAAATCCTAATACAAATAATGCACCTCAAAAAAACAATGGGGGTGCAGTATATAGATGTGGTGATCGAATAATGCAAATAAAGAATAATTATGATATGTATTGGGAAAAAGAAGGAAGCAAAAACAATACCGGGAGTGGAGTATTTAATGGCGAAATGGGAACCATTACTAATATAAACAATTTAGAAAAAACTGTTAAAATAAAATTTGATGATGAGAAAGTTGCTTGGTATGAATTTTCTGAATTAGATCAAATAGAGCATAGCTATGCAGTAACTATTCATAAGGCACAGCGGAAGTGAGTTTGATGTTGTTATAATGGTAATACCACAAGCAGCACCAATGTTATTAACAAGAAATTTATTATATACAGGAATAACAAGGGCAAAAAAACTTTTAATAGTAATAGGAAATGAAAATACCATAAATTTTATGATAAAAAATGTTGATTCTAAAAAAAGAAATACTGGATTAGATTATAAATTAAGAAATTTAAAACAAATATAGAAACAAGAAAGGAGAATATATTTCCAATAGACGAAAAAAACAATTTAATTGAAAAGGTATATATTAATAATATAATAAAATATTTTCAAAACATGTTAGACTATATATTTCCACCAGTGTGCGGAATATGTGGAAAACTTAATAATAATTCATTGTGCTCAAAATGCAAGAAAATATTAAATAAACAAGAAAAATTTACGGTTGAAAAATATAATGATAATTATAAAATTTATTTTGATGAACATATATATTTTTTTAAATATGAGGGAATTATAAGAAAAAATATTTTAAATTATAAATTTAACGACAAACCGTATTTATATAAATCATTTTCAAATTATTTAATAAAAAATAAAAATTTATTTGAAATAATAAAAAAATATGATACAATTATTCCAGTTCCAATTAGTAAATTGAGATATAAAAAAAGAGGATATAATCAAAGTTATTTAATTGCAAAAGAATTAAGTAAAAAATTTGAAATAGAAATATGTAATAATTGTCTATATAAAACAAAAAACATAATAGAACAAAGTAAATTAAATAAAGAGCAAAGAAGCAAAAATATTATTAATGCATATAAAATTAAAAATAAAGAAAAATTGGAGAATAAAAAAATATTGATTTTTGACGATATATTTACAACAGGAAGTACAGTAAATGAATGCAGTAAAATAGTAAGACAAGCAAATCCAAAAAAGGTTGGAATTTTAACATTAGCAAAAGATTAAACAAAGGAGAGTTTATTATGGAAGATTTAGTCGAAAGTATTTTAGATTATGTAAGATCAGACTATACCGATTATGCGATAATGCTTAATGGTGAATGGGGATCAGGAAAAACCCATTTTTGGAATAATAAAATAAGAAAAAAAATAGAATCAATGGAACTTAATGGACGTAGATATACAACAATATATATGTCACTATACGGTATTTCAAATCTAGAAGAAATAAGCAAAAAGATATTCATAGAAACTACCCAACTAATGGATAGAAATTTAAGAAAATTTATGAATTCTAATAGACAAACAACAATACCAGAGTATGCAAAAACAGGAATAGACATGGCGAACCTATTTGGAGTAACAAAAAATGGAGATAAACTTGACTATGCAGAATTTTTTGCAACAGACGATAAAGTACTATGTTTTGACGACTTAGAAAGAGCCAATGTTGACGTTATAGATATTTTAGGGTATATAAATAATTTTGTTGAGCATGACCACATAAAAACAATAATAATATGTAATGAAAAAGAACTATCAACAAAATTAAAAAGCTCAAATCTAGAAATGAAAACATTTATAGCAACATACTTGCTAGATAAGCAAAATGAACTAAATAAAACAGACAAGCCTATGGTAGAGAAAATTCAGGATAAAATAGAGCATGTATTTGACAAAGCAAATGATTATGAAAGAATAAAAGAGAAATTAATAGGTGAAACGTTTGAATATGCACCAAAGTTTGACTATATAATAAATGGAATTTTAATGAGATATGAAAACGACCCAGAACTAATAAGGTTTTTAAGAGAAAATACTAGACTAATAATATCAACGTTTAATAAAAGTGGAACAAGAAATTTAAGAATTTTAAAACATTCATTAAATGACTTTAAAAAAATATTTGAAATGGTTAATAAATCATATCCAAACACCAATAATAGAGTAATGCAAACAATGTTAATATTTACAATTGCTGTATCATTTGAGATAAAAGCAGGAAAAATAACAAAAGATAAATTTATAAATATACAAGACAATGAAGAATACAAATCAATATTAGTATCCTCAAGGGTATTAATGGATAACAGACAATTCTATATTAAAGAATTTGATAATAATTATTATTATAATTTTAAAGCAGAATATAGATTCTTTAAATTTATAGAATACTATGTAAGAACACGTATATTTGATATGAAATTATTTAAAAATGACATGGAAACTATAAGAAATACTGTGGATACAGAAAACCTACCAGCATACAAAAGGCTACTTACAGAAGAATACTGGAAAATACCAGACGATCAATTTGGAAAGGTCATACAAGAAATATTAGAAGACGTAAAGCAAGGAAACTTAGAATTAATAGACATAGTAAAATTATTTGCATATTTTAGTTATTTTGCTAAAAAAGGATTAATAGATGAAGATATAAAAACATTAAAAAATGTATTTTTTACAGGAATGAATTTAGCCTCATTAAAATCTAAATATTGCCCTAATATTCAAGAAGAGTTAGATAAAATTGCTATAGAAGAAGTAGAAGATTCTATGAGAGACATATTAGAACATTTTAATACTTTAAATGAACAATTAAAAGACAAAATGTATAAAGAAAAAGCAGAAGAAATATTTAAATACATTCCTATAAGAATGGAACAATTTTATGAAAGATTTGACAAGGAATGTATGGAAATTCCAATATTTAAATATTATGATTCTTACCAAATGTTTCAAAGAATATCTTGTGCAAGTAACGAAGATATAGTAATAATAAAAGATAAACTTTTAAATAGAGCAAGTAAATACACAAAACAATTAGAACCAGAAATAAAAAATATAAAGTTATTAAAACAAATAATAGATGATTATTTAAAAGAAAAAGAAACAACAATAAAAATTGTAATGCTAAATGACTTTTCTAAAGGATTAGGATATATATTAGACAAGTACAAAGTGGGATTATTTGCAAAAAAAGATGAACAAAATATAGAAGAATAATATATAAAAAATGAATAATTTTTTCCTTATTTGTCATACTAAGAGTATAAAAACAAAATAAGGAGGAATACAAGTGAAAGCGACTGGTGTAGTAAGAAGAATAGATGACTTGGGAAGAGTTGTTATTCCAAAAGAAATAAGAAAAACGCTTCGAATAAAAGAAGGAGATCCACTTGAAATATTCACAGATAGAGAAGGACAAATAATATTAAAAAAATATTCTCCTATAGGTGAATTGTCAGAATTTGCTGCAGGGTATGCAGAAACACTTTCAAAAACAACTGGACATATTGCTTGTATAACAGATAAAGATACAATTATAGCAATATCTGGAGGTTCAAAAAAAGAATTTTTAGAACAAGATATAAGTAAAGAATTAGAACAATTAATGGAAGATAAAGAAGTATATACAAGTAAAGAAAATAGTGATGTTGCAATACCAATTACTAAAAATGACAATAAAGAAAGAAAATATAATTCACAAGTGGTTTATCCAATAATATCAAATGGAGATTCAATAGGAACTGTAATTTTGATGGCAAAAGAAGAAAAAACAAAAATGAATGATGTCGAAAAAAAGGTAGCACAATCAGCAGCAGCATTTTTAGGAAGCCAAATGGAAATATAGTATTTATGAAAAACAAAAATCAAGCAATTGCTTGATTTTTTTGCGATTTTGAAGTATAATTTCCTATATGTAAAAAAAGCGAGGAGAGTAATATGAAAGCAATAGATATAAGAAACAAATACTTAAAATTTTTTGAGTCCAAAGGACATAAAATAATACCATCAGCACCATTAATACCAGAAAACGATCCATCTGTATTATTTACAACAGCAGGAATGCAACCATTAGTGCCATATTTATTAGGAGAAAAACATCCAGAAGGAAAACGTCTTACAGATTATCAAAAATGTGTTAGAACAAACGATATAGAAGAAGTAGGAGACAATAGGCACTTAACATATTTTGAAATGTTAGGAAATTGGTCTTTAGGTGATTATTTTAAAGAAGAATCAATACAAATGAGTTTTGATTTTCTAACAAAACAATTACAAATACCAGTAGAAAAGCTATCAGTAACAGTATTTGCTGGAGATAACGACTGCCCAAGAGATGAGGAGTCAGCAAATTGTTGGAAAAAAGCAGGAATATTAGATGGACATATTTATTATTATGGAAAAGATGATAATTGGTGGATAGCAGGAGAAGAAGGACCATGTGGCCCAGACACTGAAATGTTTTATGATACTGGAAAACCAGCTTGTTCTGAAGAGTGCCAACCAAGTTGTGATTGTGGTAAGTATGTTGAAATTTGGAACAATGTATTTATGGAATACTTTAAAGATAAAAATGGAAACTATACAAAACTATCACAAAGAAATGTAGATACAGGACTTGGACTTGAAAGAATGGCAATGTTATTACAAGGAAAAGAAACACCATTTGATACAGAACTATTTAAACCAGTAATGGACAAGCTTTTACAATTACAAAAAATAGACAATATAGAAAGTAGAAGAATAATTGCAGAACATTTACGTTCAAGCATGATGATAATATCAGATGGCGGAAGACCAAGCAATGTAGATAGAGGATATGTATTAAGAAGATTAATTCGTAGAATGGTTAGACATATGAATAAATTACAAATTAATTTAGATGAATTATCAAATTTAGTAGACATTTATGTAGAAAATCTAAAAGCTATGTATCCAGACTTAGAAAAAAATAAAGAGATTATAAAAAACACTATAATAGAAGAAAAAGATAAATTCGTAAAAACTTTATCTCATGGAGAAAAGGAATTTAATAAGGAAATAAAAAAGGCAAAAGAACAAAACAAAAATAAAATTGAAGGAAATATAGTATTTAAATTATATGACACATATGGATTTCCACCAGAAGTTACAAGTGAACTTGCAAAAGAAAATGAAATGCAAGTAGATTTAGAAGAATTTAACAAACTATTTAAAGAGCACCAAGAAAAATCAAGATTAGGATCAGAACAAAAATTTAAAGGTGGTTTAGCAGAACAAAATGATACTACAATAGCATACCACACTGCAACACATTTATTAAATGCAGCATTAAAAGTAGTTTTAGGACCTGATACACATCAAAGAGGGTCGAATATAACTGCAGAAAGAATGAGATTTGACTTTAACTGTGATCATAAAATGACAGACGAAGAAAAGAAACAAACTGAAGACTTAGTTAATAAATGGATTCAAGATTCAATACCAGTTACTTGTGAAGAAATGAAAAAAGAAGATGCGGTAAAATCAGGAGCAGAATGTATGTTTATAGAAAAATATCCTGATATAGTAACTGTATATTCAATTGGAGATATTTCAAAAGAGCTATGCGGAGGACCTCATGTATCAAACACAAGTGAGATTGGAAAATTTAAAATAAAAAAAGAAGAGGCAAGTTCAGCTGGAATAAGGCGTATAAAAGCTGTTATTGTAAAAGAATAAAAATTAAAGAGAGAATATTAATAAAACAAAATTCTCTCTTTAATAGTAAGAAAGGATATGAAAAAATGGAAGATTGTTTATTTTGTAAAATAGTAAAAGGAGAAATACCTTCAACAAAAGTATATGAAGATGAAAATATTTTAGCATTTAAGGATATAAATCCAGCAGCACCTATACACATTTTAGTAATACCAAAAAAACATATAACATCATTAGCATATATAAATAAAGAAGATGAAAAACTAATTGGAAATATATATGGAGTAATTAACAAAATTGCAGAAGAAAATGGATTTAAAGAAAATGGATATAGAGTAATTGTAAATTGTGGAGAAGATGGGGGACAAGAAGTAATGCATTTGCATTTCCATGTTTTAGCTGGTAAAAAACTAGGAGAGAAAATTGTTTATTAATTATATACTTTAAACAAAAACTATGTTATAATAATAATAGTAATTTTTTGGAGGTAAACAATATGTTTGAAAGTAAATATAGCAAAGTTTTAACTATATTTTTAATAATTGTTATTATTGCAATAATAGTTTTATTAGGTTTTTTAGGATATGATTATTACCAAAAATATTTTATAACAAAAGACACATCAGAATTTGTTGATAGTTTTGAAGGAGATCAAACAATTGCAGAAGAAAATAATGATTCTACAACTGAAACTAATACAGCAGAAAATGAAAATGTATTAGAACAAGTTGAATCAACAACTAAAACAGGAACAACAAAAGTAAAAAAACAATATAAAGGCTTTGGGGTAGATGGAACAATTCAAATTCCAAAAACTAAAGTTAAATATCCAGTTTTAGAAAAAGTAACCAAGAAATCGATAGAAACAGCAGTAGCAATACTTTATGGTGTTGGATTAAATCAACCAGGAAATACAGTAATTGTAGGGCATAATTACAGAAATGGATTATTTTTTTCAAATAATAAAAAATTGCAAAATGGAGATAAAATTTATATAACAGACAATACAGGTACAAAATTAACATATACAATATATAATAAATTTGAAACAACGCCAGAAGATACAAGCTTTTATACAAGAGACACCGCAGGAAAACCAGAAATAACACTATCAACTTGTACAGACGATAGTAGTGCAAGAATAATTATATTTGCTAAAGCAGATTAATATTTATAATACAAAAAATAAAGAGAGTTTTTTTATAATTCTCTTTATTTTTTTTTTCAAATTGTATATAATAAAAAAAACATTATGCAAGGAGAAAACAACAATGAATAAAAAAGAAGCTAAAGAAAGAATTGAATACTTACGAAAAACTGTAGAATATCATGCAAAAAAATATTATGATGATGACAAGCCAGAAATATCAGATTTTGAATATGATATGTTAATGGTAGAATTAAGAAATTTAGAAAAAAAATACCCAGAATTTATATCAAAAGAATCATTAACACAAAAAGTAGGAGGACATGTAAAAGAAGGGTTTGAAAAAGTTACCCATGAGGTACCGCTACAAAGTTTGCAAGATGTTTTTAGTTTAGAAGATATAGAAGATTTTTGCCATAAAATGGAAGAAAAAGCAATTGAAAATGGAATAGAAGAAGTAAAATATGTAGTAGAAACAAAAATAGATGGACTATCATCAGCATTAGAATACAAAAATGGAAAACTTGTAAGAGGAGCAACTAGAGGAAATGGATTAGTTGGTGAAGATGTAACACAAAATCTAAAAACAGTAAAAACAATTCCTATGGAAATAAAAGATAACATAGATATAACAGTACGTGGAGAAGTATTTATATCAAAAAAAGACTTTGAAGAAATGAACCAAGAAAGAGAGGAAAATGAAGAAGAATTATTTGCAAATGCACGTAATGCAGCAGCAGGTTCTTTAAGACAATTAGACAGCAAAATAACTCAAAAAAGACCATTAGATATTTATATATTTAATGTTCAAAAAATAGATGGAAAAGAATTTAATTCACATTTTGAAGAATTAGAATATTTAGAAAAATTAGGATTTAATGTAAATCCAGTTCGTATACCATGTAACACTATACAAGAAGTAAAAGATGCAATTAATAAAATTGGAGAAATGAGAGAAAATTTAACATTTGGAATAGATGGTGCAGTTGTAAAAATAGATGATTTGAAATTTAGAGAAATATTAGGAACAACAGCAAAAACACCAAGATGGGCTGTTGCTTATAAATATCCACCAGAGCAAAAAGAAACAATATTAAAAGACATTGTATGCCAAGTTGGAAGAACTGGAGTAATAACACCTATGGCAATATTAGAGCCAGTAAAAGTTGCGGGGTCAACAATATCAAAAACGACATTACACAATGAAGATTTTATAAAAGAAAAAGGATTAAAAATAGGTGATACAGTAGTTATTCAAAAGGCAGGAGATGTAATACCTGAAATAGTAAAAGTAGTTGAAGAAAAAAGAACAGGGGAAGAAAAAGAATTCGAAATGCCAAGAGTATGTCCTGTATGTGGAGCAGAAGCTATAAGAGAAGAAGGAGAAGCGGCTGTAAGGTGTACCGGAATTGAATGCTCAGCAAAATTGTTTAGAAATTTAGTTCATTTTGTATCAAGAGAAGCAATGAACATAGATGGACTAGGAGAGAACATAATTGGTCAATTATTAGACAAAGAATTAATTCACAATATATCAGATATATATGAATTAGAATTTGAAGATATAGCATCATTGAAAAAAAATGGAAAGAAATTTGCTCAAAATTTAATAGATAGTATAAATGCAAGTAAACAAAACGATTTATACAGATTAATAACAGCCTTAGGAATAAGACACGTTGGTGGAAAAGCTTCAAAAGTATTGGCTAGAAAGTATAGAACAATGGACAATTTAGCTAATGCAACATTTGAAGAACTAAGTGAAATAAAAGATATTGGAGAAGTTATGGCAAACAGTATTAGAGAATTCTTTTTACAAGAACAAACACAAGATTTGCTAGAAAAATTAAAACAAGCTGGTGTTAACATGAATTGCTTAGAAGAAGAAAGTACAGACAAAAGATTTGATGGAAAAACTTTTGTACTAACAGGAAGCTTAGAAAAATATACAAGAAAAGAAGCAGAAGATATAATTGAAAAATTAGGCGGAAAGACATCAGGTTCAGTATCTAAAAAAACAGACTATGTATTAGCAGGAGAAGAAGCAGGAAGCAAATTAACAAAAGCCCAAAGTTTAGGAGTTAAAATAATATCAGAAGACGAATTTAGCCAAATGATAGAATAAAAATATGGAGGAAAATATGGAAAAAGAATATACATTTGAGATGATGTGGGAAGATTTAAATAACGGTTATCAAATTTATTATACTTTTGTAAGAAATAGATATTTATTATTTAAAACAGCATCAAATTGCTATACGCAGAAATTATTATCAGATCACCCTAAAAATCCACAACCTAAAATGACAATGTTAACATTAAAAAGAGTAAAAGAAATGTTTCCTAATATGGAGGATATAGAATATAAAATTATAGATAATAATTAAAAAGGAGAATAAATATGGCAGTAATTATAGATGGGAAAGCACTAGCAAATAAAATAAGACAAGAATTAAAAATAGAGTGCAATAAATTAAAAAAAGAAGGAATAATACCAAAACTTGCAGTAATAATGGTTGGAGACAACCAAGCTTCAAAAATATATGTAAGAAACAAAAGTAAAGCATGTCAAGAAGTTGGAATTGATTATGAGGAGTATATATTAAATGCAGATATTACACAAGAAAAATTAATTAATTTAATAGACAGTTTAAATAATAAAAAAGATATACATGGTATATTATTACAAAGTCCAATACCAAATAATTTAAATATAAATGAAGCATTTCAAGAAATATCTTACAAAAAAGACGTAGATGGATTTAATCCAATAAATGTTGGAAAGTTATCAATAGGACAAGACACATTTATATCATGTACACCATATGGTGTTATAAAAATGTTTGAAGAATACAACATAAACTTAGAAGGAAAAAATGTAGTAATTTTAGGAAGAAGCAACATTGTTGGAAAACCATTATTACAATGTTGTTTAAATAAAAATGCTACAGTAACTATATGCCATTCGAAAACTAAAGATTTAAAAAATATAACTAAAAATGCAGATATATTAATATCTGCTATAGGAAAATCAAAATTTGTAACTAAAGAAATGGTAAAAAAAGATGCTGTTGTAATTGATATTGGAATAAATAGAGATGAAAATGGAAAATTAACAGGAGATGTAGATTTCGAAAATGTAAAAGACATTGCAAGTTATATTACACCGGTTCCAGGTGGGGTGGGACCAATGACAATAACAATGTTAATGAATAATGTAATAAAGGCATCAAAACAAATTAAATAAAATTAAGGGGCAAATACAATTATAACAATGTATTTGTCCCTTTTGAAAGGAGAAATATGACAAATTTACAAGAAAAAAAGTACTGGATATGGATATCTTATATAAAAGGGTTAGGTATTCATAGGTTAAATAATTTATTAAAAAAATATTCTAGTTTAGATAAAATATATAAACTAAAAAAAGAGGAACTAGTAGAAATTAAAGGAATAAGCAACAATTTAGCACAAAATATAACCAATATAAATATTAAAGCTAATATAAATAATGTTATTAATTATATGCAAAAAAACTTTATAGATATAATAACAATTGAAGATAATGATTATCCTAAAATTTTAAAGCAAATATATGATCCTCCAATATGCTTATATATAAAAGGAAAAAGAGACATTCTAAATAAAAGAAATATTGCCATGGTCGGGTGTAGGAATAGTAGTGAATACGGAAAAAAAGCAGCATACTATTTTTCATACAATTTAAGTAAGTCCGGATTTAATATTGTAAGTGGTCTAGCAAAGGGTGTGGATAGTTATTCACATATAGGAACATTAGCTGCAAAAGGAAGCACAATAGCAGTTATAGGAAGTGGATTTGATAATATTTATCCAAAGGAAAATATAGAATTAGCAAATAAAATTATTTTAGAAAACGGTTGCATTTTAACAGAATATCCAATAGGAACAAAGCCAGAAAAAAATAATTTTCCAGCAAGAAATAGAATAATAAGCGGAATGAGTGAAGCAACTATAATTGTAGAAGCAAAGAAGAAAAGTGGAACAATAATTACAGCAGATTTTGCATTGGAACAAGGAAGAGACGTATTTGTAGTTCCAGGAAATATTAATTCTCCAAATTCATTAGGCACAAATAATTTAATAAAAGAAGGAGCATGTCCGATTACTACTTATATAGATGTTTTAAATGAGTTAAAATAAAATGTCGAAAATTGCGATGAAAAAAGCTTTACAAAAAGAATAAAATGTTTTATTATGTATACATATTATTTGATCAAATTTATTTTAAATCAAAAATTTTTTTTCGAAAAAAATCCCAATTTAAAAATTTTAATAAGGTAGGTGAAGCATATGCATGACTAACTATACCAAATTAAGTGTTAATTTTATTGCATTAATTATATCAATATTATTATTTTTTCTTATTAACAATTTTAGTATAGCTGGTAAAGAAAATAATTTAAACATTAATAATTCCAATCAAGTTTCAAATATAGTATTAAACACGAAAGAAGAAAATAAAGTAAATTCTAACACTGTAAACAATAATATAAAAGAAAATGTTACAAACCAAGCAAAAACAACATCAACGCAGCAACAAAATAAAGATTATGAGTGGCAAATAGAAATTCCAATAATATCATTAAAAGCAGAAATTAAAGAAGGCACGAGCAAGGAAATTATGAATAAATACGTAGGACATTTTACAAAAACAAGCATAAAGGATGGAAACGTAGGGTTAGCTGCACATAATAGAGGATATGAAGTAAATTATTTTCAGAATTTAAAAAAACTAAAGCAAGACGATAAAATAATATATAAATATAAAGATTATAAAAAAAATTATTATGTGAATAAAATAAAAATTATAAAAGACACAGATTGGACTTATTTACAAAACACAGAAGAAAATGTAATTACTTTAATTACATGTGTAGAAAATGAGCCAGAATATAGAAGATGTATTCAAGCAATAGAAAGAAAGTGAGGAAGGTTATTGAAAAAAATAGTAAAAATAATATTTATAGTAACAATGTTACTAATATTAAATAGTTTAAATATATTAAATAGTGTAAATGCTGCTAATATAACTAATATGCATGTATATTCAGCGGGAGATTGTGGAAGTTTGTTAAAATATAAAGGAGTAACTGTAATTACAACATATGCAGAATATGCAAATGGAGGAAATAAATATCCAGCATATTGTTTAAATAAAACTCTTCAAGGTGTTGGGGAAGTTGCAGATTATGATGTAAATGCAAGTCAAATGGTTACAGACGTAAAATTATGGAGGTTAGTAATAAATGGTTACCCATATAAAACAATAGAACAATTAGGAGTAGCAAATGCGAAAGAAGCATTTACTGCTACAAAACATGCAATATATTGCTATATACATGGAAATGATATTAATCAATATACAGCAATAGGAGAAGCGGGAACACGTACACTAAATGCAATGAAAAAAATAGTAGAAAATGCTAACAATTCAAAAGAAACAAAAATATCAAGTTTAATAACAATAAACAATAATTTAGAAAAATGGCAACAAGAAGGGCAATATTTAGTAAAACATTATAGTGTAACATCAAAAGCAAGTATGAATAAATATACTATAAAAATAGGAAAAGCCAATAATGAATTACCAGAAGGAATAAAAATAGTTAATGAAAAAAATGAAGAAAAACAAGAATTTAATAATGGAGAAAAATTTAAAGTTATAATACCAATTCAAAATTTAAAAAAGGAAGGAAACTTTAAATTACTAGTAAGTGGAAAAATAAATACAAAACCTGTATTATATGGAAGAGCATATAATAGTAACTATCAAGATTACGCACTAACAGGAGTAACATATGAAGATGGAACAGGTGAAGTTATAGACAATTATGATAAAAATAAAACAAAAATAATTATAGACAAAAAAGACGGTGAAACAGGCGAAAAATTACAAGGAACTGAATTTGAATTATTAAACAACAAAAAAGAAGTTGTATATAACAATTTAGTAACAAATGAGAATGGAAAAGTTACTATAGAAGGAGTTGTACCAGGCGAATATTTTTTAAGAGAAACAAAACCAAAAGCAGGTTATATAAAATATAGCGATTTAATATCAGTAAAAGTAAAATACAACCAAGAATTAACAATAACAGTTAGCAATTCAAAAGAAGATAAACCTAAATTTGAATATACAAAAGACAGTCAAAACGTAGAGGTAGAAAAATTACCTGTAACAGGAATGTAAATAAAAAAGAACATAAAGAAGTAAATTACTTCAAATATGTTCTTTTATTTTTTAATTATTGTTGAAAAAATAAGTAAAAAAAAGTATAATAAAACAAAAAATATATAATATTGTAAGAAATAGAAAGGGAGATATTTAAGTGAAAAAAAAGAAAATAATATTAATCTCTATAGTAGCCATAATTATTATAATAATAACTGCAATAATTTTAGTAAATAAAATTAATAATAATAAAAATTATGAATTAGAAAAAATATCTAATTATAATTACTTTGTATTAAAACAAAATAATAAATATGGGGTAATAAATGTTAATGGTGATAAGATAATAGAAGCAAATTATAATAATATAATTATACCAAACCCAGAAAAGTCAGTATTTATTTGCCAGACAGAAAATGACACAAAAGTTTTAAATGAAAAGGGAGAAGAAATATTAAATCAATATACAAAAGTTACTCCAATAAGATTGAAAAATACAGCAAGTGACCTTATGTACGAGAAAAGTGTATTAGAATATGAAAAAGATGGAAAGTATGGATTAATAAATTTTGCTGGAAAACAAATTGTAAATGCAAAATATGATTCAATAGAAGCATTACCATACAAAGAAGGCGAGTTAATTATAAAAAGTAATGACAAATATGGAATAATAAATATAAATGGTGCCGAAATTGTTAAGTGTAAATATGACAAAATTTCAATAGACAACTACTATACACAAGATAGCAAATATAAGTTAGCAGGGTATATTGTAGCAGTAAAAACAGACGAAGGATATAGATATGGATATATAAACTCAAATGGAAAAATACTAATAGAAACTATATATAACGATATATCACGAATAACAGATATTAAAGATGAAAAAAATATATATTTACTAGCAGCAAAAAATGGGCAGTATGGATTAATAAAAAATAATCAATTATTAACAACAAATGAATATCAATCAATGGAATATAATTCTAATATTAATTTAATTGTTGTAGAAAAAAGTAAAATGTATGGAGTAATAGACATTCAAGGAAAAGAAATAATACCAATACAATATAATCAAATTGATATTAATGGAATGTATATTTATGTAACTAATACACAAGGAACAGAAGTATATGACAGCAATGGTAATGCAACTAATATGGACGTAAATACAGCAAAAATACCAACAGAGAATGAGAATTATATTATTAGTATAAACAACGAAAATAATACAACAAAATATGGAGTTATAAATAAAGAAGGGAAAAAAATAATAGAAGAAAAATATTCATATATTGAATATCTATTTGAAAATTACTTTATTGCAAGCAATGAGAATGGAAAACTAGGAATAATTGACGAAAATAATAATGAAAAATTAGAATTAAAATATGATGCAGTACAAAAAATTTCAAACAAAAATATAGTACAAGCAACTTTAGCAAATGAAAGTATTACACAACTATACTCTAATAAATTACAAAAAGTTTTAGAAATGAAAAACGCTAATATAGATAAAAACAATGATTATATTAAAGTATATAATGAAAGCAAAAGAGAATATTTAGATAATAATGGAAATAAGTTATTAAATAAAGACATATATAAAGATAATAAATTATTAGCAAAAGAAGAAAATGGAAAATACGGATTTGCAGATGAAAATGGAAAAATAACAATAGAATGTAAATACGATAATGTAACAGAGTTTAATAAATATGGATTTGCAGGAATAAAACAAAATGGAAAATGGGGAGTTATAGACAGTAGTGGAAATATTGTTAAAGAACCAACATATGAGATAAATGGCCAATTAGAACCTGAATTTATAGGACAATATTATAAAGTAACATATGGATTTGGAGAATTTTATTATACAGACGAAAAATAAAGAGTTATGCTCTTTATTTTTTTTGGAACTAAAAAGTGATTAGCAACATAAAAATAAGTAAATAATAAAAATAAGGAGAGGATAAAATTTGAAGTTAGGTTTAGCATTATCTGGCGGAGGAATTAGAGGAATTGCACACGCAGGAGTTTTAAGAGCTCTAGAAGAAAATAAAATAAAAGTAGATGTAATAGGTGGGACTAGTTCAGGAGCATTAGTTGCATCATTATATGCAATGGGATATTCTCCATATTATATATATGTATTATTTAAAAAATATGCTAAAGACATTGTAAATATAAATGTTGGAAATTTTTTACTATCACGAAAAAATAATATATTAGGTTTTAGAACTGGGGAAAATATAGAAAAAGTTTATAATAATCTAGCATTAAAAAAAGGGGTTAAAAAAATAAGCGATATAAAAATGCCAATAGTTATTCCAACCGTAGATATAAGTGATTCTAAAAAATATGTGTTTACTAATAATTCGCCTAAAAATAATGAAGTATATAATAAATATATTACAGATATAAGCATAGGAAAAGCGGTTAGAGCAAGCAGTAGCTTTCCGGCAGTATTTTGTCCATGTGAATATAAAACTCATAGGTTTTTAGATGGAGGAGCCTTAGATAATATTCCAGTAGAAGAGGTAAAAAAGCAAGGAGCAACTAAAGTTATTGCAGTTAATTTTAAAGCAGACGATATTGACGAAAATAGCAATATAATGGATATTGCTATGAGAACAATAGACATTATGGGAAACAAAATATCAGAGGAAAGTTTAAGTAGTAGTGATTATATATTAACGGTGCAAACTGATAAAACGGGCTTATTAGATATAGAAAAATTAGATAGCTGTTATAAATATGGTTACAATTCTGTAATTCAAAATTTATCAAAGATTAAAAAAAGTATTGACTACTAATATTAAGGGTGGTATATTAGCTAAAGTTAGAAAATGTTTTATATACACGGAAATATAATTCAACTATATGAATATAATATAACAAATATAAAATATTATAGTTGTTTTGTGGAGGGAATAATGGATATTAAATACTTTGATAATGCTGCTACAACAAGAGTAAAAGAAGAAGTATTAAAAGAAATGTTTCCATATTTTTGTAAAGAATATGGAAATCCATCATCTATTTATACTTTAGGAAGGTCAGCAAAAAAAGCAATAGAAGATGCAAGAGAAAAGGTAGCTAATTTAATTAATTGCAAACCATCTGAAATTTATTTTACAGGTTGTGGATCAGAAAGTGACAATATGGCACTAAAAGGAATAGCATATGCCAATATAGAAAAAGGTAAACATATAATAACTTCAAAAATAGAACATCCTGCGGTATTAAATTCATGTAAAAAACTTGAAAAAAGAGGATTTGAAGTTACTTATTTAAATGTAGACGAAAAAGGTTTTGTTAATTTAAGTGAATTAGAAAATGCAATAAGACCAGACACAATACTAATAAGTATTATGTTTGCAAATAATGAAATAGGAACAATTGAACCAATAGAAGAAATTGCTCAAATTGCAAAGAAACACAAAATAATATTCCATACAGATGCAGTTCAAGCAACAGGAAATATTCCAATAGATGTGCAAAATATGGGAATAGATATGCTTTCATTGTCAGGACATAAATTATATGGGCCTAAAGGCATAGGAGCATTATATATAAAAAGTGGTATTGAATTCGAAAAATTTATGGATGGTGGGCATCAAGAAAGAAACAAAAGAGCAGGAACAGAAAATGTTGCACAAATTGTAGGATTGGGAAAGGCATGTGAACTTGCTAAAAATAACCTAAGTCAACACATGAATCATTTAAAAGAGATAAGAGACTATTATATAAAAAATGTTGAGGAAAAAATACCATATGTAAAATTAAATGGTGATAGAGAAAGAAGATTGCCAGGAAATGCGAACTTTTCTTTTAGATTTATAGAAGGAGAATCATTATTACTAAATTTAGATTTAAAAGGAATATGTGCTTCTAGTGGCTCTGCATGCACATCTGGGTCAATAGATCCATCACATGTATTAGTTGCAATAGGACTTAAAAATGAAATGGCACAAGGAGCATTAAGAACAAGCTTTGGAGAAGAAAATACCAAGGAAGACATAGACTTTTTAATAAGCAATTTGGTTGAAATAGTAACTAGGCTAAGAAAAATGTCTACTAAATACGAAGAATACGAAAAAGCAAAAAATAAAGGTTTATAAGAGGTGGACTCTTTTAAACCTTTATTTTTCTATAATAGCTAAAGCACATTTTATTCCATCTACTGCTGCAGACATTATGCCACCTGCATAACCTGCACCTTCCCCACAAGGGTATAATCCTGTTATATTTGCACATAAATTTTCATTTCTTGGAATTTTAACAGGAGATGAGCTTCTAGTTTCTAACCCAGTTAGTATACTATCTGGATTTGCAAACCCTTTTAGTTTTTTGTCAAAATATATAATTCCTTCTTTTAGAGTAGTAGATACAAAGCTTGGCAAGATATCATTTAAGTTAGATAAAGTAACACCAGGTTTATATGAAGGTTCAATACTTCCAATAAAAGTTGATTTTTTATTTTTAATAAAATCCTCTACTCTTTGTATTGGTGCATAATAATTACATCCGCCTAAAGTAAATGCTTTTTCTTCTAAACTCTTTTGAAAATATATTCCAGCAAGTGCTGATTTGTTTAGAAAATCAGCAGGTGTAACATTTACTAAAAGTGCAGAATTTGCATTTTTTCCATTTCTTAAAAAATTACTCATACCATTTGTTACAATTGTCTTTTCTTCACTTGATGATGCCATTACTTGTCCACCAGGACACATACAAAATGTATAGCAAGAGCGACCATTTGGGGAATGGTATGCCATTTTATATTCGGCAGGTGGTAAATTTAATTTTGTTATTGTCCCATATTGAGATTGGTTTATTGCAGATTGCAAATGTTCTATTCTAACACCTACTGAGAAATTTTTTGCTTCCATTTTAACACCTTTTTTATAAAGTGTTTCAAAAGTGTCTCTGCTACTATGTCCTATTGCTAAAATAACACTATCTGTTTCAATTTTATTTGAATCACAATATATTGCACAAACATGGTTATTTTTAAATTCAAAATCTGTTACTTTTTGATTAAATAAAAATTTTCCACCTTTTGATTTTATATATTCTCTCATATTCTTAATAATATTTATTAAATTGTCAGTTCCAATGTGAGGTTTGTGTAAATATAAAATTTGTTTAGGTGCCCCAAAGTTAACAAATTCTTGAAGTACTTTTTTGCAATATGGGCTACTAATACCTGTTGTTAATTTACCATCTGAAAATGTTCCAGCTCCACCTTCTCCAAATTGAACATTAGATAAAGTGTTTAACTTTCCAGTATTTAAAAAAGATTCTACATCTTTTTTTCTTTCTTCTACTGTTTTTCCTTGTTCTATAATAATTGGTTTTATTCCATTTTGTACTAATGTAAGAGCAGCAAAAAGACCCGCAGGACCTGCACCGACTATTACAGGAGCATATTTACTATTTCTTTTTACTTCAATTTTTGGAAGAGTTGTTGAATCAATTTTTTCTAATTTTTTATATTTTTGTTCATCTTTAACTTCTAAATCTATTGAATAAGAATAAAAAACATCCTCTTTTTTTCTGGCATCTATGGATTTTCTAGATATAAACATATTAATAACATCATTTTTATTTATATGGAATTTGTTTATTGCAAATTGTAATATTTCTTTTTCAGTTAAATCTTTTCTTATTTTTAAATTATTAATTCTAAGCATTTTATGCCTCCTTAAAAGATTTTACCAAAAATTATATATATTAGCAATAAATATTACAAAAACATTACAATTATATTAAATAATAAATAAAAAGTTGAAAATATAAGAAAATATTTATAAAATATATAATGAATAATATTAGAAATAAGGTGAATTTAATGAGTAAAGATTTTGAGAATTTTAAAAAATTTGAAGAGTTTTTTTTAAATACTAAACCTGATGAAATTTTGTTATGGGACAAAGGAAAAGCTTTTATAGAATTAGATTGGATGTTTACAGATTTATTAAAAAGAAAATATGTAAAACAAGCAATTGCAAATATAATGCAAAAAAACAATCCTAAATACAAACAAAACTGTCAATATAAGAATAACAAAAATCCAGAAGATATAGAAGGCTTCTCTATAATTAGAACTAATGAAAAAATAATATTAAAATTTTTAGGAAATGACGATTATACAATTCTTAATTTATATGGAAATGATAATGAACAGTATAATGAAAAAAATAAATGGAATAAAATAAATTTTAACGAACTAAATAATGAAATTATGAATGTTATAACAGGTAATCAAAATGTAAGTTCGGCTCAGGCAAAACTTATGCTAGCTGGAATAGAACAAGCACAAAACGAAGCTTTTGGAAACTTGATAGAGTATTATAAGTATTTAATAGAAGAAAAGGAAGAAAGCAAAAAGCATACTTGTACTATCAAACAAAGAATTGATGAGAGTGAAAGAAAATTTCAAAGATCAAATATTATAAAAAGCAAATATGAAAGAAAAAATGAAATTATAGATTTTCAAAGAAGAAAAGAAATGTTAGAAGGAAATAATCCTAAAGACAAAGTAGAAGTTATGGAAAATTTGGAAGATGGGATACAAGAAAAGTCATATACAGGTTTTGTGTATAAAAATCTTTTAAATAATATAGATTGTAAACAAAATGGATATTTGTTTGTATGTGAACCAGTAGATGGAGATAGAAATACTAGAGTGTTTTATTTAGACAAAGATAGTTTTAGTAAATTTGAAAAATATGAAAAACAAGATAAATTATCAGAAATAACAAAACATTATTTAGAAATGTCAAATGAAGAATTTAAAAAAGAATCAAGATGTTTAACTCTTACACATACAAGCCCAGAGACATATCAAGAAAGACTTAATTTTTTTATTAATGGAGACAAAGGAAAAAGTTTAACTAATTTAAAAGAATATCAACAAAAATTAAAATATTTATATAGTAATGAACAAATTATGCTTCCTTATTATAAACCAAAAACATCTTTAGATATTGGCAATATTGTAGCTAAAGCAAAAAATATTGATAGAACAGCCCAACATGAAATTACAAAATATAGTAGAGGTGAAGAATATGGTAAATAACGAATATAAAGAGGCAGCAGTTGAAGTATTAGGAATTTTAAATGAATTAGAAGAAAATGAATTTAATAAAATTCCTAATAAAATTATAGAATTTCTAGAAAATAACAAGTCTAATACATATAATCCCACAATTGATTTTTCGGGTAATGTAAATGAAATGCAATTAAAAGATAAAACAAGAGAAATACTAGCTGGAATTTATTTGGATTATTTATGTAAAGAAGATGAAAAAGAAAAAATTATTAAAAATATTAGAAAAAATGAATTTGAATACCAAGAAGAAATAAGAAAACAATATAATGCAGACAATTTGTTTAAACCTAAAATAGAAGAAGCTAGTAACAAGTCAAAAGAAGTTTCTATGATTAATTACAAAGAGTCATTTTTTAAAAAACTATTAAAAAAATTACAAAAACTTTTTAGCAAAAATAAATAAAAAATATAACGTTCTAATACAACCTTTAAACGAATACAATTAAACAAAAGTATTCGTTTGGAGGTTTGGCAATATGAAAGGTATATCAATAGATGAGCGTGCAATAGAACTTGCACATTATATTATAGATTCAAAAGATACAGTAAGAGGAGCAGCAACAAAATTTGGCGTTAGTAAAAGTACAGTACACACGGATGTAACACTCCAGAACGGTAAAAATAAAGGACAACCTATTCCAGAAAGTATTGAAATTAAAGGAGTTTTCTTAAGTACAAAAAATCCTGTTGTTAGATTGGGATTGGTAATTAAATAAATAAAATGTAAGTCTTAAAAGTAAAATTTTAAGGCTTATTTTTTTACCATAAAATTATACCAAATTGTATTTTAAATGCCACAGAATTGAACGTGGTGCGAATAAAAACTAAACGAAAGGAGGATATGATATGCAAAAATTAAAAGGTCTATGGATACCAGCAGATATTTTACTAAATGAAGATTTATCAGATAAAGAGAAAATAATATTATCAATGATTTTATATTTAAGTGAAGAAAGCAAAAGTTGTTTTGCAAGCAATAAGTATATTGCAAATATTGTTAATGTTACTCATGAGAGAGTATCTAAAATAATAAGTTCGTTAAAAGATAAAGGATATGTAAATGTTAAATTAAAATATAAAACAGATAGCAAAGAAATAGAAGAAAGACAGATTACACCTATAGTCAAAAATATCAATAGGTATAGTCAAGATGTTCAAGATGGTATTGAAACAAATAACTATTCAGATAGTCAAAAACAACCATACCCTATGGTTGAAAAGGACAAAGATATAATAAATAATATAAAAAATAAAAATAATTATAATAATGGCACACAGAATTTTAAGAAAACAAAAGCTAATTTTGAAGAAAGGTCATACGAAGGATTTAACTTTGATACATTATACGCAAATTACAGTATGATGAAAGGAACATCATAGGAAATTGCTATATATAAAAATAATAAAAGTGGAGATTTAATAAAAAAATCTCTGCTTTTATTATTTCTGCGTGGAAGTTTGAAACCGAGCAAGGTTTCATAAAGTCAAGAAAAAATTTGAAAAATGTTTTTCTTGGCTTTTTCTTTTACCTAAATTGCAAAATGCGAATTTAGGTAAAACCTAAAAAATTGCGAGCAAGCAAATTTTTAGGCAATGGGGTGTGGGGAAATGTAATTTCCCTGCCATACAGTCAAACTTGTTTGACTAGTATGTTAGACATACAAAGTATATCTTGAGCAAAGAAGGAGGAAAAAGAAGATATGAGTTATGCAATAATAAGAAACGAAAAATTAACAAGAGCCGAATCATATGGAACATATGTTCACAATGACAGGAAAGCAAAAAATCATTCAAATAAGGATATTGATCCAACAAGGACACATTTAAACTTCTATTGTAAGGAAAACGAAACAACATACATTAGAGAATTCGATAGAATGAAAAAGGAATATGATTTACAAGGTAATTTGAGAAAAAATAGTATTATAATGTGTCAAATGATGATTACATCAGATAACGAATTTTTTAAGAAAATAGGTTTAGAAGAAACAAAAAGATATTTTATAGAAAGTTATAAATTTGTATGTAATTATAAAAATCTAGGGGAAAGAAATATAATATCTGCAGCAGTACATTTAGATGAAACAACTCCACATATGCACTTGGTATTTATACCAGTTATTCATACAAAAGATGAGCAAGGCAATGCAATAGATAAAATATGTGCTAGAGATTTTTGGAGAGGTAGAGATAGTTATAGAAAATTACAAAATGATTTTCACAAATATGTAACATCAAAAGGTTTTGATTTGGAAAGAGGTTTACCAGTAGAAAAAACAGGGGCAAAACATTATAAAATAAAAGATTTAAAGAAAATAACAAACTTTGAAAATACGAAAAAAGTATTAAGCAATATTAATTTGGAATTGCCAGATGTTTCAGAATTAGCAGATATAAGTAAGTTTTCAATAAAGAGAGATGAAAAGATTTTAGAAGAAATTATAAAACCAAAAGATGATATTATTAAAGAATTATACAATGATAATTTAGCTTTGCATAGAGAATTATCAAAACAAACAAGAGTTATAAAAGAAGCAGAAAAATATCAGAAAGAAAGAGATGAAATAATTACTGATAACAAAGAATTAAATAATAGAGTTAAGGAATTAGAAAACGAATATAAAGAAAAAAACACTACTCTTGACTTGAAATTTGATACCAGAAAAAGAGAACTTGAAAAAGAATTTCAAGAAAAAACTTATGATATGGAATATGAGTACAAAAGTAAAGTTCACAAATTAGAAAAGGAAAATAGCAAATTACACAGAATAATAGATAAATTTTATGAAACGATTGATAGATTCATACATTGGATTTGCGAAAAATTTGATATGGGTGCAGAAGATAATTTAATTAGAGATTTTCAAAAGGAAACTAATACTTTTTTAGACCCAGAAAAACAAATTAAAAAGGAAGAAAGAGAAATGGAATGGGATTTTGAAAGATAATAAAAATAAAAGGAAATAAACTTTTAAAATTTATTTCCTCTTATACATATCTACTCTAACAGGTAGTTTTTGAGCAAGTTTAGCAGTTTTTTCATTAAATAATAGTTCGGGTTTTATATTAAATGACTTTGCTATAAAATCTATATTTTTACAAGTTAAATTAGCATTTCCAGTTTCAATAACACTAATATAAGCCATTTTAAATTTTGTTTTATTTGCATATTGTTCTTGAGTTAAATTATTTTGATATCTGTACCATTTAGTATTAAGTCCAACTAATTCCATAGAAGTCATAAGTGCCTCCTTCTCTTATATTAAATTAATAATATAAAAATTGTTTATATATAAATTATAAAGATAAAGCATAAATAACTTAACACCACTAAAACTTATTAAGATATAGCTTAATAAAAATATTTTTAAACTATTGAAAATTATAAAAAAATGTAATAAAATGTTTTTAGAATAAATGAAACGAAGCTCAAAAGATAAGAAAGAGAGAAAGATATGGAGATTGAACAATTAAAATTATCATCAACGCAAAAGCAACAAATAACAAATATGCTACAAAACCAAGGATTATCACAGTCTGATATAAATGAAATATTAAATGGTAATTATTCTACATTTCAAAATGAAGCTGATTTAACAGATGTATTTAGTTCAAGTGGAAATTATCAAAAAGTATTGCAAGGATTAGCTGATGGATATACTATGGAAGAATTACCACAAATAGGAGTAAATCAATCAGAAATACAAGGATTTATGGATACTATAAATTCATATAACATATCAGTAGAAAATGCAAAAGCTATTAATCAATATAGCAACGGAAGTAATATGATTTTATCAGTAAAAAGAGGGACAATAACTAGAACAGAATTACAAAGTGGAATTATGCAAGATTTATCAATTAAACTTCAAAAAAGAGGAATGAGTCAAAGTCAGATATATGAAATTAGTAATGTCATACAACAACTAGATTATGATAAACCAGTTCACAATAATTATGACATTATAAATTCACATATGCAAGAAATGAATTTGCCAAGAGGTTGTTCTCCATCAGTATGTAAAGCTGTAAAAGATATGAATTCATTTGAACATATAGATGAGACAATTTCAAGTTTAGATGAAGGATTATCAAAAGCAAGATTACCACAATCAATGAAATTGTATAGGGCAATTAAAACAAATGGTCAAGTAGATACGCAAAGTTACGTTGGAAAAAGTATGAATAATAAAGGATATACAAGTACATCTCCATTATATGATTCTTCTTTTGCAAAATATGAGGAATATGATACTGTTATGGAAATATATGCCCCAAAAGGAACTCAAGGAGCGTATATAACGCAGTTATCAGATTATGATAGTGTAGAGCAAGAAGTTTTATTAAATCCAAATGATATATATGTAGTTGGAGCTCAAAGTGGTGTTATTGATAAAAATGGAAAAAGTAAGACTGTATTACAAGGTTTATTATTAAGTAAAGAAAGAGAATGTTATAAAGATGTAGGACAACAAGCAACAGAGCAAAGAAGCAATAGTTATGAGAAGTCTTTTTCTACACAAGCAGAAAGTGATAATTTGTATGACCAAACGATACAACAACAAACATATTCACAAAACGGAAATTTAGAAAATTTACCTGCTAGGCAAAATAGATTTTCACGATTTTTTAATCAAATGAGATCAAGATTTTCTAGAGGAAGAAATGATGGAACACAAGATACAACTTACCAAGATCGACAACAGCAAAATACAAAAACTAAAACAGGAGAAAAGAAATCATGGGAATTAGAACCAGAAGAGAAGGCTAGAATACAAAGAGAAAGTGCTGAAATTGCAAGGAAACACAGAGAACAACAGGAACAACAATCACAGCAAACTCAAACACAACAGCAAAATCAAGAACAAGGTGATGCCCAAATGATACAAGGACAAGTTCCACAACAGCCTATAGTGGATATGGGTGGTATGGAATTATAAAAAATAATATTAAAAAGGAGCGATAGAAAATGGCTATAGGACCAGGTATATATTTTAATGAATATAAAGATTATTCAGTAGATGAATTAGAAAGAGAGCTAGAAGATTTACAAAAATATTTATCTTCAGATGAATTGAAAAAAGCAAGACAAGAAGAAATAGACAAACAAATTGATGATAATAACTGTATAGAAAATGTAAGAACAGAAATAAGTGTAATAGAGGAGTTATTAAAAAATAAAAAAACAACAGGTTTTGAATTAAATGAAAAAGAAAAAATTAGATGTCCAAAATGTTATTCCATTTTAAAAGAATATATTTATGGAAAAATTAAAGGAGAAATTGATACAAATAAATATATTGCAGGCGGTTGTGAATTAAGCGAGGATAATCCTATATATCATTGTAGTAAATGTAATTATGATTATGATAAAAATTTAAATTTGATGACAGAAACATTAGAGAAAGTAATAGAATCTTTTATTGGAAATGATCCTTTTTGGAAAGATTTATTAAAAGGATATTTCGATAGTTTGGCTAATAAAAATGATGAGGAAAAAATTATTTTTTTAAAGAAACTTGCATCAAATAAAAATTTATTTAATGAATTTACTAAAGAAATTTTAAAAACAGTAGACAAAGATGAATTGTTTGATAAATATAATAATATCTGTACAGATGTAAAAAATACTAATATATTGAAGTGCCCAAATTGTAATGGTAAATTAATGTTTTTAATGCCAGATGGTAGTCATTTATATTGCAATGAATGTGAAAAATATTATTTAAATAATAATGGCAAAGTAGGAGATAAAACAACATCGCCATATAATAGAAATGATGTACTTTATTAAATTTGTGTATAGGTTAGCGAATTGTAAAAGAAATTTTAAAATTGATTAAATAATAAAATGCCATATAATTATATAAATTATACGGCATTTTTTCTATTTCCAATAAATATCACTTAAATTTTTTAAATCTATTTTAAATTCTTCTAATTGGTTATCATTAAAATTATCTCTTAATTTTCTAGCTTTCTTTGACCACTCTTTAAATTTCTTTTCAGTAAATTTTTTTTGATGATTATAATGTAATCCGTGCATTCTTTTATATTCTCTGTTATATTCTATTAAAATTGGACTATTTTGTACTTTTTCTTTTTGTTTATTTAAAGCACCAATTTCCTTACAAGTTTTTTCAGTATCTAAATATAAATTGTTACAATACTTTTGGTCATTTCTACCTTTTTGATTGGGATTATTGCTACTTGTAACAGGAATAAATAGTCTTCCACAATTTTCGCATTTATTAATAGTAAAATTATTTTGAATAACCTTAAATAATTCAAATCTAATTTGTTCTTCTGTATTTTGTAATTCATAAACTTCCTCTGCTACAATATGTTTTTCTTTTATTATATTTACTATTTTCTCTACATCCAATTTTTTTTCTTCTCTTGATAATTCTGTATCACATATATATTTTGTTTTAAATTTACTATCAAGGAAGAGGGCGTGTGCAGGTTTGGTATTAAGATAATGTATGTCAAAGACTCTTTTAGTTTCGTATAAAAATAATTTTTCTGGAACACTTAAATTTCTAACAAGAGAATTATTAGAATATTTGCTTATCAATTCTAATCTTTCTTTTAAATCTGTTTTTTTCTCTATAAGGTTTTCTATTAATAAATCTTTCATAGTTTCAAAGAATTTTAGATATTCATTATGTTTTTTAGTTGATATTTTATCTATTTTTTCTACCCATTTTAAAAGTAAAATTTGCGTAGTATATTCATCTTCTTCAAATTCTTTAAAAATTTCACTAGGATAATATTTTGAATTATCAATAGGGACACCTATTTGTGATTTATATAATAGGTCAGTTCTAAATGTTTTGGTATTATATGTTTTTACAATTATATCAATCAATACTTGTGTATAAAAATGAGTATATGGAGAAAAGTTTAGACAAGCTCTGACTATTTGAAACATTTTAAAGAAACAATCCATATTCTCATCTTCAGAGTCAGTTTCTTTAGCATAACATACAAGTTCTATTAATTGTGTATATATATCTTTTAATTTATAGAAATCTTCACGATTCATAATAGCAAATTCATATAATTTATCTCCAATGTTATATTCATAATTTCCTAAAGCACCAAAATATTCTCCGAGTATTTTTTATTATAATTTTATTATTATTAAGTGTGAAATTAGTTATCATATCAAGTTTTCCTCCATTTAAAGAATAGAATATAGCTATTTCAATTTTTAAGTTATTTATAGACTTGCTAAAATCTATTTACAACATTATTTTAGCATCTTATAATGAATTTATCAAGATAGAAAATAGTAACTTTAAATAAATATTTTCTATCAACAGCACATTGAAAATTGAATAACAAACTGCAAGCACAGATAATGAAACTTCTGTCTGGCTAACGTGATGTAAAGGGGCAGCTCGACTTACGGTGGAGATGAGGGCAAATCTCATATGAGTAATTAATTTACTACTTGTAGTTTTAAAATAAAAGTAATATTTCTGAAGTTTTGATAATAGTATTGAAATGAAAGTAGGTGAGAATTTTGAAAAAGGGTTTGAAGATTACGTTTATAAATCCTAATACTGAAGAACAGATAGTACAAGCTATGGCTGGTGTTCTTGCTTATAATTTAGCTGAGAATGGCAATAAGATAATATTTGATTATAATTCAAATGCTTATCAAAATTCTCACAAAGAAATAGAAGATGAATTGGAATTATGATGACAAAAATTCTTTGAAAAATTTTGCAAAATGTCTTGTCAAATTAATAAAAAGTGTGTATAATGAATATAATAGTAGTAGATATTTAATATCTACTATAATTAAAAATGTGAGTCGCAACCCTATTTGCGAATTAAATGGATAGGTGAGAAAATGTGAGCCGCAACCCTGCTTGCGAGATATAAATGGGCAGGTGAAAAAATGTTAATTATAGTAAAATGTGGGGTCTATAAAAAAATAGATCCCATATTTTCATAAAAGGAGAAATGTAACAAAAATGGTAATAGAAGATGGAAAATTTTACTTTATAAAAGATGAATTTTTTGATGTATTTAAAGATTATGGTTTGATGGTAAATAAAGAAAATGGAAATAAAAGACCGTGTTACTTTTGTTTCAGAGATAGACAAAACAAAGAAATAATATGGTTTGTTCCAATATCTACTAAATATGACAAATATAAGAAAATCTATGACATAAAAAAAGTTAAAAGTGGAAAAAGACCAGTATATAACTTTGTTTTTGGTAATGTATTGGGAAAGAAAGCAGTATTTCTTATACAAAATATATTTCCTACAACTATAAAATATATAGAGAAAAAATATAGAAATTCTAATATGGATGTTGAAATTCCAGAAATTGTTAAAGAAGAAGTTATTACAAAAGCATTAAGAGTAGTAAATCTTGCAGAAGATGGTGTAAATATTCCATTTTACAATATAATAGAGATGAGAAATATATTACTAAAAAGATAGAACAGTGACAATGGCACACAAAATGGCATTGAAAGAGAACTAATTAAATGTACTCGCCACCCTGTTGGCGACAAATAAATTCACAGGTGAACAGATGTTACTCGCAAACCTACTTGCGACAAATAAAAGCGTAGGAGGGCAAATTGAAACCGCTGACCAATATGCGGTATATAAATAGTTGGGGTGTGAAGTTTAAAATCTATTCCAAAATAAAACGGAGTAGATTTTTTATTTTTAGTATTGTCTTTTTACAACTAATATGCTAAAATGTAACAGAACGAAACAAAAGTTACAGATAACTAAAAAAGAAAGTAGTGATGTTATGAGAATTGCAGCATATTGTAGAGTTTCGACTGAAAAGGAAGCACAAATAGACTCTCTTGAAAAGCAAATAGAGTTCTTTAATGAATTTACCAAAAAGAACGGATATGAATTGTACAAGCTATATGCAGATGAAGGAATATCAGGAAAACAAATAAAACACAGAAAACAATTTCAGCAAATGATGCAAGATGCTAAACTTAAGAAGTTTGATAAAGTAGTAGTAAAAGATGTAAGCCGTTTTGCAAGAAATACAGTTGATTTATTACAAAGTGTAAGAGAACTAAAATCTTATGGTGTGCAAGTAGATTTCTTAAACAATGGGGAAGTAATGGAAGGTGGCTCTGAATTTATATTAACTATTTTAGGAGCAATGGCACAACAAGAAAGTGCTAATATGTCTAAAAGGGTTAAATTTGGAAAAGACATTACTGCCCAAAAAGGAAGAGTACCTAATCTAGTATTTGGATATGACAAAATTCCAGATGAAAGATACACTTTAAAAATAAATGAAGAAGAAGCAAAAATTGTAAAAGAAATATTTGAAAGCTATGTATATAAAGGAGCTGGAACAACAAAGATTGCATGGGAATTAAACGATAGAGGAATAAGAACAAAGAAAACAAAATCAAAATGGGTGCAAACATCTATTGTAAGAATGCTTAAAAATCCAATATATACTGGTAGAGTAACAAATAAAAAATCAGAAGTAACAGACTTTATAACAGGAACAAGAAAAGATTTACCAGAAGAAGAATGGATAGTTGTTGAAAGACCAGAAATGAGAATAATATCAGATGAATTATTTAATAGAGCACAAGAAATTTTAGAACAACGATCAAATGAATTTAAGTTAAAAAGTAAAAGAGAAAAAACAGAATATGTATTTAGTACTCTTATATATTGTAAACATTGTGGTTATTCATTTAGAAGAATAAAAAGAAAATATACTGAAGATGGAAATGAGTATATAAGATGGGTATGTAGTGGAAGAAACTCAATGGGTGTAAATCATTGCCCTAATACAACTGTTATAGATGAAGAAGAACTTTTAAATGCAATAAAAGAATATTTAAAAAGTATTATTTCAAATAAGAAAAATTTTATGAAAGCAGTTCAAAAAGAATTTGAAAAGATAACTAAATTAAGAGAAAACAATGAAAGAACCGAAGAAAGCTTACTTAATGAAATTGAGAAAGTAACAGTAAAAAAACAAAAATACATGGAAATGTTCCAAAACGAAGTAATCAATATACAAGAATTAAAGAAATACACAAACCCATTAAATGAAGATATTGCAAGATTAGAAAGGGAATTAAGATTAATAACTTCAGAAATAAAAGAAAAAGATGTACTAGAAAAAGAATTATCTAAAACAATTAGTACAGTAGATGATATACTAAATAATCAAACAATAACAAATGCAATGCTTAAAACTATAATAGATGTAATTGAAGTAGATGATGACGCAAACATTGAAGTAAGACTAAAATTATTAAATGAAATAGGCAGTACTCCTACCGTTCTGAATAGTAACTTCGGTACATAAAGATGTATCTGAAAGATTAAAGAAAATAAATCCGGCACTAGCCAAAGAAGTAAGAGAAATTTTAGATGAAAATAAAGCAGAAAGGCACATAAGAGGAGGGATGGCAACCAAATTAAAATATAGCCATTTAAAATAAAAATGAGTTAGATTTACTAACTCATTTTTACATATTATTGATTGTTTCTTTGTTGTTTTTTTGCTCTTCTGCAATTTGGGCATCTTACAGGATCATTTGTAAAACCTTTTTCAGCGTAAAAAGCTTGTTCGCCTTCTGTAAAAACAAATTCAGAGCCACAATCTTTGCATACTATAGTTTTGTCTGCCATTATAAAATCCTCCTTTTTAGAAATCTTTGAATTAAAATTTTTCACTTAAAACCTATCTAAAAAGAAGGGAATAATCAAAAAATAAATTCATGCTTATTTATAAGCATAAATAGTATATCACACAAAATATATAAAAACAATAATAAAATTCAAAAAAAGATAAAATATCACCAAAATACAAAATTCGACATATTATATAGTAGTTACATTATAGAGGTGATATCATGAAAAAAATAAAAAAAGGTGATATAGTAGCCAGAAAATCATATGGAAAAGATATTTTATTTACCGTTATAAATATAATAAAAACGCATAATGGCGATGTTGCAATATTAAGAGGGCTTATAGAAAGGGTAGAGGCTGATAGTTATATTGAGGACCTTGAAAAAATAAATTCAGAACAAATAAAAAAAGATTTAGAAAAGTTGCAAAACAAGTTAAACAGCAGAGTAAAAGATAATAGAAATTATGAGATTAAAAGAATTTATGATACAGGTAAAATATTGCATTTAGACGGGGACAAAAAATATAGTGAAAAATCATATTCATACTACAAAAAATTAGGATTAAAGGCAGTAGTAAAGAATATAGCAGAATATAAACAACCAAAAGTAATATATAATTTGTTAAAAATATATAATCCAGACATTTTAGTTATAACTGGTCATGATGGAATGATAAAAAAAGGAAAGGGATACAACGATATATACAATTATAGAAATTCGAGATATTTTATAGAAACAGTAAAAAAAGCAAAAGAATATGAAATGGACACGAATAAAAAAATCGTTATATTTGCAGGTGCATGTCAAAGTTATTTTGAAGCATTAATTGCAGCAGGAGCTAATTTTGCCTCATCACCAGCAAGAATATTAATTGACTTTTTAGATCCTCTTATTGTTGCTGAAAAAGTAGCAACAACAGATAAGTACAAATATATAACAGTTAATGATTTTGTTAAGGAATTACGAGACGGAAGAAAAGGGGTAGATGGAATAGGTTCAAATGGTACTATGAACATAGTACAACAATATGTAACAAAAATGTAATATAATTGTAACACAAAAGAAATAAAACCGTTAAATGGTTGAAATAACAAAAGAACAAGGCAATATCTGCGAACTTAAGTTTTTGACATAGCTTTTTAAAAGTGTTATAATTCGACTAAATAAAAAAAGCAGGTGATAGAATGATCTATAAAACAGATATTGCAAATCTAAAAACAGACATTTTAGACAAAATAGGACAAAAGATAATTGTAAAAGGATCTTTAGGAAGAAGTAAAGCCTTTGAAAAAGAAGCTACAATAGAAAAAGCATATCCAAATATTTTTGTTGTAAAATATGAGGAAAATAATAGAAATGTAACATATAGTTATACAGATGTATTAACTAGAACTGTTGAGGTAGAAGTATTTGATGGAGCTTCATATAGCCCATTAATACCGCCAGCAATAGAAAACAAAAGAAAAAAAACAACCGTATAAATATAAAAAAGAAGGAAATATTCCTTCTTTTTTGCATTATTATAATATATCCTTAATATATTTATATAAAGAATATTAAGGAGGTATAAAAATGGTTATAGACACACAAAAAGAAAATTTATGTGTTAATAAATTAGTAACAAAGAAAAAAGAGATTATATTTGTAGAAGGAGATATGATTGTTCCAGATTCTAAACCAGATATATTAAGCACAATTTGTACAAGTGGAGTTATTAGTATATATAAAAAGGAACTTTCAGAAGGAAAACTAAGAATAGAAGGCAATATAAATGCATATGTTATGTATTTACCAGAAGATAGCAATGAAAAAATTAGAGGATTAAATCCAACATTAGATTTTTCAGAAAGTATTAATATACCAAACTGCAATGAAAATATGAACTTGAGAATGAATTCAAATATAAAATCTATTGAATGTAAAGTGGTAAACGGAAGAAAAATAACAATAAAGGCTGCTATAGAAGTAAATTGCAAAGTATACTCAAATGAAGAAATGGAAGTAATAAACAATGTTGCAAATAATGACAATATAAAAATGTTAAAACAAGATTTGAAAGTTAACTCATTATTAGGAATGGAAGAAAACAAAATATATGCAAAAGAAAATATAGCAATAGACAACATAGACAATCTTGCAGAAATATTAAAAGCTAATGTTAAAATATGTAATCAAGATGTTAAAGTAAGCTATAATAAAGTATTAACAAAAGCTGAGGCAGAATTTAAAATAATGTATTTAACAGAAGATAATAGAATAAATTTAGTTACATCAAATATACCGGTTGTAGGATTTTCAGACATTCCTAATGTAACAGATAATAATATTTGTGATGTTGATTATCAAATAAAAAATCTTATACTAAAACCAAATAGTGTTGAAGAGCATTCAATATATGTTGAAATGGAAGTTTCTACACTTTGCATGGTTTATGAAGAAAAAAATATAAATCTTATACAAGACTTATATAGTCCTTGTGAAAATATAGAATTTAATAGAAAAACAGTAAATACAATAACAGATAAATGTAATAAGAAAGATATTGCACAAATTAAAGAAAAAGTTAATATTCCTAATATGGAAAATAAAAAAATTATAGATGTAGATATAATGCCAACAATAAATAAAAAAGAAAACACAAATTCAACAATAAGACTTGAAGGCGAAATATCAATGAAATTTATTTTAATAAACAATGAAGATATGCAAGTAGATACACAAAATGTTAATTTACCATTCGAATATCAAGTTGATGCTAAAAATGCAGACTTAAACACAAGTACAAAAATAGATGTAAAATCACAAAATTTTATAGTTCAAGATAATGGAGATGTAATGTGCAATGTTGATTTATTAATGGATACAGATTTATATAAAAATACAAGTTTAAATGTTATAAATGAAATAGAAGATAATGGACCAAGAGAAGAGCAAGATTATAACGTTGTAATGTATATTGTTAAAAAGGATGATACACTATGGAAAATAGCCAAAAGATTTGGAACAACAATAGAAGATATAGTAAAAGTAAATGTGATAGAAGATGAGAACAAAATATATCCAAACCAAAAGTTATATATACCAAGATATGTAAAAAAGCAATCTGAGAAAGAAAACTTAATAAGTAATTATGCATAGTAAAATTTATACTAGATATAGATTTAGAATTCCTAAGAAAAAAACAAATGTAAGGTTTGATAACGGAAAAAATGCAAAAATATTAAAAATAATTGTAATACTTATAATTGCTATTTTAACATTGAAATTTACGCTGGATGCAGTAACCCCAATATTTGATACACTTTGTGAGGATGAAGCAAAATCAATAGCAACAATAATTTCAAACGAGAAAGCCACAGAAGTAATGAGTAGGTATTCATATGCCGAGCTATATTCAGTAGAGAAGGATAATCAGGGAAACATTACAATGATAAAAACCAATATAATACCAATAAACGAAATTATTTCTGATATAGCATTAAAAATTCAAGAAGAAATTAATGCAAAGGGAAGAGATAATATAAGCATAGCACTGGGAAGCTTTACAGGTATAAAGCTATTAGCTGGAAAAGGTCCTGGTGTAAAAATAACAATTTCATCAATTGGAAATGTAGAGACAGATTTAAAAAGTGAGTTTACTGCAAAAGGAATAAATCAAACATTACATAGAGTGTATTTGCAAGTAAAGTGTCAAATTAGTATTCTAACCCCATTTGACAATATTACAAGAGAAATAACAAATCAAGTTTTATTAGCCGAAAATGTTATTGTTGGTAATATTCCAAGTACTTATTATAATTTAGAGGGACTAGAAGATTCTAAAAGTACCTTAGAAGTAATAAAATAGTTGCAAAATTGCAACTATTTTTTATCACTTATTTGAGCATATTTTTTTAATTTTTCGTAAACTAAATAATTAATTGTACCGGCAGGGAATTTTCCATACTTGTCTTTTTTACCAGCAGGTACACCTGTTAAAATCTCAATTCCTTCTTCTATAGTTGAAATAGAATAAATATGGAATTTTTTATTTTTTACAGCTTCAATAACTTCATCTGAAAGTTGAAGATTTTTTACATTTTGAATAGGAATCATAACCCCATGTGAACCATCTAAACCTCTTATTTTGCAAATTTGGAAGAATCCTTCTATTTTTTCATTAACTCCACCTATTGGTTGGATTTGACCTTTTTGATTTACAGAACCTGTAACAGCAATTGATTGATTAATAGGAATTCCAGATAAGCTAGATAGTAAACCATAAAGTTCTGTACTAGAAGCACTGTCACCATCTACTCCATTATATAATTGCTCAAAACAGATACTAGCAGTCAAACAAAGAGGAATATCTTGGGCGAATAATTCACCTAAATAAGCACTTAATATAAATACACCTTTAGAATGAGAAGAACCAGACAAAGATACTTCTCTTTCTATATTTACAATACCATTTTTTCCAGTGTAGGTATTTACGGTAATTTTAGCAGGTTTACCAAAAGTATAGTCACCTATAGTTAAAACAGTTAAACCATTAATTTCGCCAACTTCGTAGCCAGAAGTATTTATTAAAAGTGAATTTTCCTTTATCATTTCTAAATATCTAGAATCATACTTTTTAACTCTTTCAATTCTTTTTTCTAAAGCTTTATCTATAAATTCTTTTGTTACAATTTTTGACTTTGCAATATTAGCCCAAGTTGCAGCTTCACCAATTACCTGAGCTAAGTCATTAAATCTGGTTGATAATTTGTTATTAGAACCTGCAATTTTTGAAGAATATTCCACCATTCTAGCCATAGCATATTTATCTAGCTGTGGTAAATTTTCTTGAACACAAAAACCATGTACAAATCTTGCAAGTTTATTAACATTTTCAGGAGTTATAGGTGCATCGTCTTCAAACTCAACTTTTATTTTAAATAATTTTTTAAAGTCAGAATCCATTGCCAAAAGAGTATGATAAATATCACTATTACCAATTAAAATTACTTTTAAATCTAATGGTATAGGCTCAGGTTTTAAAGATACCATAACCATTGAAGAACGTTGGTCTGCAACATTTTCAATGCTTAATTCTTTTACTCGTAAAGCCTTTTTTAAAGATTCATAACATTGCATATTACTTAGTAAATCTTTAGCTTGAAAAATTATATATCCACCATTTGCTTGTTGTAATAAACCAGACTTTAACATTGTGTGGTCAGTTTTTAATGAACCATAAAAGTTTTCATATTCTAATTTACCAAATATATTGTGATATGAATAATTAGAATCCATTATAACAGGAGCGCCCTCTTTTGAAGAATTATCAACAAATAAGTTAACTCTATAATTTAAACAAGGGTCTTGAACTTTGGAATTTGGACCTGGTTGATTATTAGAAGGGGCTTTATCTTCTTCTAAGAAAATAGGAATATTTTTTAAAACGTCTTGTTTTACATCATTTAAAAATTTATTTATTTTTTTATTACGTTTAAATTTTGATTTTATAAAATTTATATGAACGTTAACTGTAAGTAATGCTATATTTGACTGCCATTCGGAAACCTTTTTGTCGGCGTCTCTTTCAATTTGTTTTATTTTTCCAATAACATTCATTATTTGTTCTTGAACGATAGAAGACTTTTCTTCATATTCTTGTTTTATATTAGAATCTAATTTTTCAAATTCATCTTCTTCAATTGTCTTACCATTTACAATAGGCATCATATAAATACCATTTTGTGCAGATTTTACTTGAAAATTATGTTTTGCGGCTTCATTATTTAGTTCTTCCATTAAAATAGTTCTTTTATTTTCAAACTCTTGTCTAATTAAGGCTTTTTCTTTTTCAAAATCATCTGCATTAAAAGTCTTTTTTATATCTTTTTTAATTTCTTTAATAAAGCCATCCATACTTTCTTTAAATTCTTTTCCTTGACCTGCAGGAAGAGAAACAGCGATAGGCTCATTAGGGTTATCAAAATTATAAATATAGCACCAATCGTTTGGAACCTTTTTCTTTTTAGAAATTTCATCTAAATAATGTTTTGTATACATTGTTTTGCCAACACCACTAGGACCTTCTAAATATAAATTGTAACCTTTAACATTAACTTGAATACCAAATTCAAGAGCACTAATTCCTCTATCTTGACCAATACCAGTATTAATTGGTTCTAATTCTTCTGTAGACTCAAATTTAAAAACACTTGGGTCGCAAGTCATTTTTAAATCTTCAAAATTTAATTCATTCTTTTTTTTCATTTGTTTTCCTCCGAATATAAATATATTTTAACTTAATTATTACCAATGTGAAAATTTATAAACCTATTGTATATTAGTTAAAGTAATTTGTAAAGATTGGAATAAAAAAATAAAAATATTTTTTAGAACGGGTAGTATAAAATAACATAAAAAATCTTGCAATATTATATAATTAAATATATAATAAGTAATAAAAAAAGTAGGAGTAAATATGAATAAAACTAAAAGAAAAATATTTGAAACTTCAATGAAACTTTTTGCCGAAAAAGGTTATGATGCAACAAGTATAGAGGAAATTACGGCAACAGTAGGAGTAGCAAAAGGAACACTATATTATCATTTTACAAGTAAAGAAGAAATTTTTAATTTTTTAATTGAAGAAGGAATGAAACTATTACAAAATAGTATTGATATAAAAACAGCAAAACTTTCAAATTATATTGATAAAATTAAAGCAATAGTTTTAATACAAATAAAAATAGTAGTTAAATATGAAAACTTAATAACAATTTTACTTAGCCAATTTTGGGGAAATGAACCAAGAAATCAAAAATGCAAAAAACATATTTATAATTATATAGATAAAATAGAGCAAATAGTAAAACAAGGAATTGAATGTGGACAAATAAAAAAAGGAAATTCAGAAGCAATTGCATCTGAAATATATGGATTAATTTGCTCTTCGTTAATTTACAAGTTAAGAAATAATGGACAAATAGATGTTATGAAACTATATAAAGAATTAGAAAATACAATAATAGAAGGATTAAAAAATAAGTAGAGGAGAAAAAAATGAGAAAGCCAATTTATAAAATTGATAAATTTACAGACTTAAAAGATATGTTAAAAAATACAGAAGAAAAATTTTCAGATAGACCAGCATATTTATTTAAAACTGATAAAGAAGGTGTTTTTAAAGAAATAAAATATAAAGAATTTATAAATGAAATAAATTTTTTAGGAACTAGATTAATAAATATTGGTTTAAAAAATAAAAGAATAGCAGTTATTTCAGAAAATAGATATGAGTGGGAAGTTTCATATCTAGCAGTAGCGGCAGGAACTGGAGTTATAGTACCACTAGATAAAGCCTTACCAAATAACGAAATAGAAAGTTTAATAAGTCGTTCAGAGGTAGAAGCTGTAATTTATTCTGAATCTTATAATGAAATAATGGATAAGCTAAGAAAAGAAAATAGTACAAATTTAAAATATTACATATCAATGGATAAAGAAGAAAATGATGGTAATTTATATTCATTTAAGAAATTAGTAGAAGATGGAAAAAAATTAGTAGAAAAAGGAAATAAAGAATTTATAGATGCAAAAATAAATAACCAAGACATGGGAATAATGCTATTTACATCTGGAACAACTGCAGTGTCAAAAGCAGTAATGTTGTCACATAAAAATATTGTATCTAATCTTATGGATATTGCATCAGTAATAAAAATAGATGAAAATGATAGATTTTTATCCTTCTTACCACTACATCACACATTTGAATGCACAGTTGGATTTCTATACCCAGTATCTAAAGGGGCTGCTATAGCTTTTTGTGACGGAATAAGACACATTGCAGAAAATGTAAAAGAATACCAAATTACAGCAATGATTTCGGTTCCAATACTATTTGAAACAATGTATAAAAGAGTAATAAAAGCAATAGAAAAAAAAGGCAAACTAGAGCAAGTAAAAAAAGGAATAAAAATAAGCAATTTCTTGTTAAAATTCAAAATAGACATGCGTAAAAAAATATTTAAAGATATACATGAATCTTTTGGAGGAAAAGTAAATATATTTGTTGCAGGTGGTGCTGCATTAGATCCAGAAACAGAAAAAGGCTTTAATGAATTGGGGATAAAAATGTATCAAGGATATGGACTTACAGAAACTTCACCAGTAATTGCCGCTGAAGATGACAAATATAGAAAATTAGGTTCAATTGGGAAAGCATTTCCTAGTTTAGATGTAAAAATATTAGATAAAGATGATGATGGAGTAGGAGAACTTATAGTTAAAGGTCCATCTGTTATGTTAGGATATTATAATAACGAAGAAGCAACAAAAGAGACAATAGAGCCTGACGGATGGCTACACACAGGCGATTTAGCAAAAATAGATGATGAAGGATATATATTTATATCAGGAAGAAAAAAATATGTAATAGTATTAAAAAATGGTAAAAATATTTATCCAGAAGAACTTGAAATACTATTAAATAAAATAGAAGGGGTAAAGGAATCCTTTGTATACGGCAAACCACAAGATGATGGGGACTATAAAATATGTTGCAAGTTAGTTTATGATGAAGAAATAATGAAAACAAATTATAATTTAGAAGATGAAGAAAAAATTAAAGAACACCTATGGCAAGAAGTAAAAAAAGTAAATAAAACAATGCCAGCTTATAAATATATAAGAGAAATAAAAATAACTACAAAAGATTTTATAAAAACAACCACACAAAAAATAAAAAGACATGAAGAAATGAAAAATATTTAAAGTATAATAGCGATTGTAACTAATAAAACCTAGAAATCCCTAAGGAAAAAACAATATTACAATCGCTATTTTTTATTTTTATAATACCAATATTTTAATAAGAGCTTAAATACAAAGAAAAAAGAAAATATTACATTGTAACACAATTGTAACATTTCTGTAACATAAATTTAAAAATAAAATTAATAAATACTATTGTAGTTTTTTGTTACTTAATGTATAATTATAAAAGAAACAATGAAATATAAGTATGCGTAAGATAAAGGAGGGTGAGTTTACAATGTCTAGATCTGGCATAGTAAATGTGAGAATGGTAATCACTGAAGAAAAAATATTATCAAATATAGATAAAGTTCAAAAAATAATAAATCCAAATAGTAAAAAACAAATAGTACAATTAGAAGAGGATTCATATTTTAAAGATTTAATAGAATCAATAAAAACATACCTAATAGAATATCCAAAAAAGAAAAATTTTCCTGTAAGTGTTTATAAAGCAGCATATGGGTTAGTTGAATTTGCTACAAATCAATTTGAAGAAAATACAAAGAAAATTGAAGAATTAATAAGACAAAGAGAAACAAATATAGCTTTAGCAGGTGAACTAAAAGAATTAGTAGATGTTGTTGATAACAAAGAAAAAGATTGGAAAGAACAAGTAAAACAAGTAGAAGGAAAATTTTCAGAAGACATAATAGAAACATTAAATATTGTAGGAAAAAGCAAAGGTAAATCACAAAATTATCAAGATGCAATAAAACTATTACATGCAAGAATAAATAATTTAGAAGCTAATTTACATATAGAAATAGATATGGAAAGAATTGAAGATAGATCAAAAGCTTTAAGCTATATAGGAATTGAAATTGCAGATGCATTAAAAGGAATACCAACACCAGTAGAAGAAGAGGTGGTAGAAGAAGTACAAGTTGCTGATGAAGTTTCACAAGTACAACAACAATATGTTCAAGAAACAACTTTTGAAGCAAAACCATCATTATGGCAAAGATTTAAAAATACAAAATTCTACAGAGCAATAACATTTGTTACAAGAATAAGAATAGTTGTTGAACAACCAGCTCTTCCAGCAGGACTACCACAAGGAAAAGCAGAAAATAATTAATAATAAATTTGCAAATTCTTGAAGTTAGATAATTAAATCTAACTTCAAATGTTTTGCAATACAGTTTTTTCACAAATAAATATAAAAATGTGTAAAACTATGTGAAAAATTTTCAAAAAACTATTGACAAGATAAAAAAAATAGTTTATACTTTATCTTGCGTTAAGCAAATGCTCCCTTAGCTCAGTTGGTCAGAGCAACCGGCTCATAACCGGTGGGTCCAAGGTTCGAATCCTTGAGGGAGCACCATTTTTTTATTAAATAATATGGGTAGGTGGCCGAGTGGCTAAAGGCGGCAGACTGTAAATCTGTTCTCATTTGAGTACGATGGTTCGAATCCATCCCTGCCCACCAAGACAAGTTTTCGCCGAACTTTTTTAAAACATTGAAAATAGTGAGATTAATGAAAACAGAAAAATATGAATCGATTTATCGGTTCATATTTTTTTGCTTTCTTTTAGTTTATATAAAGATTGCAATAAAACGGAAGTTTGAATAATAAGTATGCAATTTCAGAGTTTCGTAAGATTATAGGTGGCCAACTAACAAAGATTCTCTTCATTTTCAGTTTGTAATATAAGAAATATAAAAAGTGTTAGATTAAGCTACTATAAGCTATCTAGCACTTTTATTTTTAATGAAATTGGAACAGCATCATATACAATGAGTCCAAAACAATGGATAAAAAGAACAAATGCAATTGGGATGATATCCAAAGGTGGGAAATACAGTATTGGAACATATGCACATCCTGATTTAGCATTTGAATTTGCAAGTTGGCTTAACGTTGAATTTAAATTGTATTTGATTAAAGAATTTCAGAGATTACGCTAATGTTATTCAATTAGTTATTTTAGTTAATCTTGAAAATTTAAATGCAGAAATGATTGAACAAGGAATAGAACAATCAAAAAGGTTAGAAAGACTTAATCAAATAGCCAAAAAGCAATTTGAAATATTACAGGGAACGGCAGGAATTAAAAAAATAGAAAATTTAGATACAAAGAAATTGTTAGATAAATAAAAATTTAAATGGGCTGTACTTATTAGTATAAGCTCATTTTATTGTAAAAAAATAAAAATTGATTTATGCAAACAATTATGATATACTAAATATAACAACTTGCAAAAGCAAGAAAAATAGGAGGAATTTATATGTATTACAGCTCACGGACAACAAAGAAAAGGATTACTGGAATAATTATTATAGTTATGGCAATTATTATTGCTGTACCACTTTGTTTGAGTTACTATTCTACAAAAACGTATACTGTAACAGTAACAGACAAAGATATAAAGAACTATAATAAAAGTTCTAAGTACCTCGTATTCACAGAACTGGAAAATGGTGAAACTAAAACATTTTGCATAGAAGACAGTCTGGTTAAATGGAGATGGAACTCTTCAGATTCATATGCTGATATAAAAATTGGCGAAACATATGAAATCGAAGTAATAGGCTGGAGGATACCATTATTTAGTGACTACGAAAACATTATAACATTTTCGGAAACTTAAAATTCAAAAGTATGGAGAACCAGGTAGACTATATTTAGTTACCAGGTTCTTCAACATATTTAACACGTAGCATATAGAGGAATATTAAAAGCAAATACTTAATTTATGTGCAATTATATATAGAGAAAATATACAAAATAGAAAAACAAAGTGGAGGTAATGTTTGTGGAAGTTTTTATAAAAGAAGCTGCACAGAAAGATATAAAAGAAATTAATAACTTATTAACTGATTTAATTCAAGATGAAAGACAATATGATGAAAATATAAATAAAAACTATGTAGTAAAAGATTATTATGAACAGTTTTTTGAAAAACAGGACTATTGTATAATAGTTGCTAAGGAGGAAAACAATAATATTTTAGGTTATGGCTTTGGATTTATAGTAGATTGTAATAGTGTTTATGATAGAAAATTTGCACAATTAGATGCTTTGTATGTTAAGCCAGAATATAGAAAAATGGGAATTGCAAAGAGAATAATAAAACATTTTACAGAATGGGCAAAGGAAAATAAAGTATTATATATTGAATTAAAAGTATGTAATAGCAATAGTAAAGCAATAGAATTATATGAAAAAGAAGGATTTGAAACAGATAAAAAAATTTTAAAGAAAAAGTTATAAAATACACAAGTATTAATTAAATATCCACAAAAAATGAGCAAGATTAAATTATTAAATCAAGCTCATTTTTTATTAAATGGTATTTTAAAAGGTTATTTTATTTCTATAATCTCATTATTAACATATTTGCAAAACTTACCGTTTTCGCTAATGTATGGCGCAAAATAGCTATAACCATATGAATAAGAACCATGCTTTTCACTGGTGCTAAAAATATAGTATATAATAAGAGTATCCGAATTATACACTAAATAATCTACTCCATCAATACACTTAAAGTTTGACATTTCAAGTGCAGCTTTGTCAACATCATTAGAAGATGTTCTGCCACAGGCAGATAATATACAAATTAGTAATGAAATAAAAGCTAAAATCCAAAACAACCGTTTTTTCATAAAAATACCTCCAAATAAAAATATAAATTTACCATTTCCATAGTATAATATAAATTTATTAATTTGGCAAATATAATTATACAATAATTACAGAGTTTTCTTTATAAAATCAGTACTATATCCACATATTATAAATTCTATAGAAAATACCAAACCAAGTTTAAATATGGTAAGTCCTAAATAAAACAAAAATGGAGCATGAAAGAAAAAATTATATGTAAGTAATATAGGAAGAGAACAAGTACAAATAAAAAAACATATGGATAATCCAAATTTCATAATCTTTTGAGCTATTAAATCAAAACTATAAAAATTTTTAATTAACTTATTAAACATAATCCACCTCATACATTCAATATTAATTTAATCTTAGCATATAAAAATAGCAAAATCAAAGGAAAAATTTAACAAAATTTTAATTGACATGATAGTAAAAAAATGGTAAAATAATAATCAATTAGTTAAATATAAACAAAAGATAGCATATAATATTGCTGTCTTTTGTTTTTTTAAGGAGAATAAAAAATGCCATATATAAAAGTAGAAAACTTAGTAAAAACATACAAGACAGGAACAGTAGACTTAACAGCATTAGACAATGTTTCTTTAGAAGTAAACAAAGGTGAATTAGTAGTAATAGTAGGAGAAAGTGGAGCTGGAAAAACAACATTACTTAACATGCTAGGAGGAATGGATGTAGCAACAAGTGGAAAAATAACTATAGATGGTCAAGAAATAACTAGTTTTTCAGAAAGAAAATTAACATTATATAGAAGAAATGATATAGGATTTATATTCCAATTTTACAACTTAGTTCAAAATTTAAATACATTAGAAAATGTAGAGTTAGCAACTCAAATTTGTAAAAAAACATTAAACCCAAAAGAAGTATTAATTGATGTTGGTTTAAAAGATAGAATAAAAAACTATCCTTCACAATTATCTGGTGGAGAACAACAAAGAGTAGCCATTGCAAGAGCAGTTGCAAAAAATCCAAAATTATTATTATGTGACGAACCAACAGGAGCACTAGACTACAAAACAGGAAAAGAAGTTCTAAAATTATTACAAAACATGGCAAGACAAAAAAACATGACAGTTATAATTATTACTCATAATCAAGCAATATCACCAATGGCAGATCGAATAATAAAAATTAGAAGCGGTAAAATAGAAGAAAATACAATAAACAAAAAACCAATATCCATAGAAGAGGTTGAATGGTAATATGAAGGCATATTTAAAAGATAGTATAAAAAAAGTTATAATTAACAAGTCAAGATATATTTCAATAATTTTAATAATTGCATTAGGAGTAGGATTTTTTACAGGAATGAATTCAATTGCATCAGATATGCAAAAAACAACAGAAGTTTATTTAAAAGATAGTAATGTATACGACTTTCAAATAATATATAATTTAGGAATTACTAATAATGACATAGAAGAATTAAAAAAATTAGATAATATAACAAATGTAGAACCAGCATATGTATATGATACATTATTAGAAACACCACAAAAAAAATTAGTAGTAAGAACAAATTCTATAACTAATAACATTAACAAAAACAATATAATAGAAGGAAGAAATATAGAAAATGAAGAAGAGTGCCTAATAGACGAAAGGCTAAATTCAATGTATGGTTATAACATTGGAGATACAATAGAAATAAAATCAGGTACTAGTGAAGATATATACGAAACATTTAATAAAACAACATTTAAAATAGTTGGAATGATTAGAAATCCAGCATATTTATCCAAATATTATGGAACAACCAATTTAGAAAATGGAGATGTTGTAGGATTAGTAATGTTGGACAAAAATGTATATAAGCTAGAACAATATAATGTAGTATATGCCAAAAGTAATATAAATCAGGAACTAGAGAAGTTTTCTAGTGAATATAAAGAAAGAATAAATAAAATAAAGCAAAAAATAGAAGAAGTAGGTAAAACAAGAGCAGCATTAAGATATAACGAAATATATAATGAGATGAGCCAAAAAATACTAGACGCAAAAACAAAAGTAACAGACGCACAAAATGAATTAAACAAAAATCAAACTCAACTAAGTAATGCCAAAAAAGAAATAAGTAAATATTATAATGCACTAGGAAAAAATTACGTAAGCACTATACAACATTTCGAAAATTTAAATGGAAATTATTACAACGAATTAAAAGATTCAATTAAAAATAATTACAACATAATGTACAATAAAATTTCAAAAAGCAATAATGAACTATTCGAAAACCAAAACACATTTGAGGATGAAAAAAATAAAGCAATAGAAGATATAAAAGAAGCAAATAATAAAATAGAAAATGCCAAATTAGAGTTAGAAGCATTAGAAAAAAATTGGACTATAATAGGAATAACAGATAGTGAAGCATTTACAGCACTTAATAATGATTTAGATAAAATGGGAATAATGGGAAAAGTATTTCCTGTAATATTTTTTATTGTAGCTACACTAGTAACAATAACAACCATGACAAGAACAATAGAAGAAGACAGAATAAATATAGGAACATTAAAAGCACTTGGATATAGTAAATTTATTATACAACTTAGGTATTTAATATATGCAACGTTAACTGCAATAATAGGACTAAGCTTAGGTACATACATAGGAAGTTACTATATAACTCAAATCTTATATGCAGCATATAGTAGTTTATATTCACTTCCTTCATTAATAAAAGAATTAAATTGGACGTACATAAGCATTAGCGCATTAATAACATTTGTTTCAATAATATTAGTAGTGCTTATAATTGTAAGTAAAGAATTAAAAGAGAAAACGGCAAATCTATTAAGAGCCAAATCTGCAAAAGAAGGAAAAGGAATATTATTAGAAAAATGTAACTTATTATGGAAAAATTTAAGTTTTTTATATAAGATTAGTTTTAGAAATATATTTAGATATAAAAAAAGATTATTTATGACAATAATAGGAATTGCAGGATGTACATCTTTAATATATACAGGAATTTCATTAAAAACATCAATTGACAGTATAGGTAAAAAACAATTTGGTGAAATTAGAACATATGATATAGAAATTAATTTAAAAAACGAAAAAACACAATCAGATTTAAATGATTTAAAAAAATATATACAACAAAATGAAAATGTACTAAGTGTAACAGAAGTTAGACAGAAAAATTTAGAAGTACAAAATGAAAATGTGAGTAAAAAAATATTATATATGGTAATAAATTCACAAGAAGCAAATGATTTTATAAAGATGAAAAATATGCATACAAATAAAAGTATAAATTTGCAAGAAGACGGAGTGGTTATAACAGAGAAATTAGCACAAACGTTAAATGTAAAAGTTGGTGATGAAATTAGCATAGTAGAGAATTCTATAAATTTAAATAAAAAAGTAAAAATAACAGGAGTAGCAGAAAATTATTTATATAACTTTATGTATTTAACACCAATTATGTACAATAAAATCTACGGAAAAGAAGTAGAATGTAATCAATTTTTAGTAAATACATCACAAATGTCACAAGAACAAGAAAATGAATTAATTAATTATTTAAAAGAAGATAGTAACATTAGTAGTATTACATTAGAAAGATTAATGAACGACGAGTACCAAAAAAGCTTAAAAAGTTTAATGAGTGTGGTGTTTATGTGCATAGGTTGCGCACTAATTTTATCATTTGTAGTATTATTTAATTTAAATAATATAAATATTGAGGAAAGAAAAAGAGAATTAGCAACAATTAAAGTATTAGGATTTTATGATAAAGAAACTTCTAGTTATGTATTTAGAGAAAATATAATACTATCTGTATTAGGAATAATATTAGGGCTAGGAGCAGGAATGATAATGTTAGAACTAATAATGAAAAGTGCAGAAGTTGAAACAATATTACTATCTAGAAAATTAAATGTTTCTAGTTTTGTATATTCTGCTTCAATAACATTAATATGTACATTTATAACCAATATGTTTATGAATAAAAACATAAAGAAAATAGACATGATAGATTCTTTAAAAAGTGTAGAATAAAAAATAAACCCAAGTTGTTAAGTTTTATAACAATTTGGGTTTTCTTTAAAAATAAAAAAACACATGTTACTGTGTTTTTTAATAAAAACTATGCATAATTTTTATTTTAATTTAAGCAATAGCCGCATTTAATTTTTTTGATAAACTAGATTTTTTTCTAGCTGCAGTATTTTTAACTATAACACCTTTTGTGCAAGCTTGATCTATTTTTTTTGTAGCTTCAGAAAATAATGTTTTAGCTTCTTCAATATTACCAGCTTCTATAGCTTGTTCGAATTTTTTAACAGCTGATTTATATCCAGATTTAATCATATTATTTCTTAAAGTTTTTTTCTCAATTACTTTAACTCTTTTCTTTGCTGATTTAATGTTTGGCATACTATAAGCACCTCCTCTTAGTCTATATTAAACTATAACATTTGATATTTTACCATATTTTTTAAACTTTGGCAAGTAATTTATCGAATTTGTTTAAAATTATTGTAAAATCCGATAACATATGATATATTGTAAAAAGAAATGGAGGAATACATATGATAATTATTGGATGCGATCATGGTGGTTATAAACTAAAACAAGAAATAAAAAGATATTTAGAAGAAAAAGAAATTACATACAAAGATTTAGGTTGTATGTCTGAAGAAAGTGTTGACTATCCTAACATAGCAAAGGAAGTTGCAAAAGAAGTACAAAAACAAAAAGATAATAAAGGAATACTAATATGTCGTTCTGGAATTGGAATGAGTATTGTAGCAAATAAATTTAAAGGAATTAGATGTACTCCATGCTATACAGAAGAAATGGCAAAGTTTGCTAAGTTACACAACAATAGCAATATATTAGCATTAGGAGCAGACAACACAAGTGTTAATGATGCAATATGCATATTAAGAATGTGGCTTGCAACAGAATTTGAAGGTGGAAGACATTTAGAAAGAATAAAAATAATAGAAGAAATAGAAAATGAAAATATGAAATAAAAAGATGGGGGAATATTATGTGGGGGAATATAGCTATAGCATTTTTACTAGCATTTATAGTAGCTTTTATGGCCACACCATATACAATAAGAATAGCCAAAAAAATAGGCGCAGTGGATGTTCCAAAAGATGAAAGAAGAATGCATAAAAAGGCAATGCCAAAATTTGGAGGACCAGCTGTAATATTAGGTTTTTTAGTTTCTGTTATATATTTACTAATAGTAATGAGTATAGAAGGCTCTATAAATTTATTAGACGAAGACTTATATGGAAAAAAATTAATAGGAATGTTTCTTGGAATACTTGTAATTTCAATAACTTGTATAATAGACGATATAAAACCAATAAAGCCAATAACAAAATTATCAGGGCAGCTATTAGCAGCAGTAGTTGTTGTCGCATTTGGAATAAGAATAGACGATATAACTTTACCGTTTTATCAAATGCCAGAATTAAATGAATTCTTAAAAATGGTAATAACTGTAGTGTGGATTGTAGGAGTAACAAATGCAATAAATTTAATAGATGGATTAGATGGACTATCTTCTGGAATTTCTGTAATATCTGCAATATCATTACTAATTATATTTGTATTAAATGGCTCACCAATGATAGCAATATTACTAATAACAGCATTAGCTGGTGCACTTGTTGGATTTTTACCATTTAATTTTGCTCCTGCTAAAACATTTATAGGAGATACAGGTTCAAACTTTTTAGGATTTTCATTGTCAATTATTTCAATTTTAGGCATTGCAAAAACATACACTGCAGTTGTAATTGTTTTACCATTAATAGTGTTAGGATTGCCAATATTTGATACATTATGGGCAATAATAAGAAGATTAATAAAAGGTAAATCAATAAAAGCAGTATTTAAAGCAGATAAAGGGCATTTACATCATAGAATAGTAAATAAAGGATTTAGCCAAAAGCAAGCTGTTCTAGTACTATATGGAATTAGTGCAGCATTTGGAATATTTGCAATTATTTTATTTGAAAGTGGTATTTGGAAAGCATTATCATTCTTACTAATGATAATTGTAGCAATAGCTTTAGGATATAAAAACTTAGAAAAAGAAAGGACATCTTCAACACAAAGATATGAATGTGTTGAATGTAAATATATATATAATCCTAAGTATGGAAATGAAAAGGCTGGAATTAAGCCAGGAACTTCATTTGGCGAATTACCAGACGACTGGGTATGCCCGGTATGTGGAGAAGGAAAAGATATGTTTGAAATACACAATTAAAAAAAGCGATTTTTATCGCTTTTTTTCTTGAATTTATAACAAAAAAATGCTATAATGCATCTGGAAAAAGGTGGTATGAATTAATGGGAGACAAAATAACAAAATTTTTAGCATATAATGGAAAGGTATCAGTAGTTTGTGCAAAAACAACAAACCTAGTTGAAGAAGCAAGAAAAACTCATGACTTAAGCCCAGTAGTAACAGCGGCATTTGGTAGAATGCTAACAATAGCAGCTATTATGGGAAATGAAATGAAAAATGAAAAAGACAAATTAACTATAAAAATTAATGGAAACGGACCAATAGGTACAATGTTAGTAACCGCTAATAATAATTCACAAGTTAAAGGGTATGTTTCAAACCCATATGTAGATATACCATTAAACGAATTTGGAAAATTAGATGTTGGTGGAGCTGTAGGTAATAATGGATATATAAATATAATAAAAGACATAGGATTAAAAGAACCATATGTTGGTATATGTCCACTATCTTCAGGAGAGATTGCAGAAGATTTTGCTAACTACTTTCAAACATCAGAACAAAAACCATCAGCAGTAGCACTAGGAGTTTTAGTTAACAAAGATGGAGTAAAAGAAAGTGGAGGTTATTTAATAACTCCAATGCCAGATGCCACAGAGGACGAAATACTAAAATTAGAACAATCAATATTTGCAGCTGGAGCAATTTCAAAAATGCTAGATGAAAAATTAACACTAAAAGATATTGCAATAAAAATTACAGGAGACAAAAATGTAAAAGTTATACAAGACAATGTTGTACCAAAATATTTATGTGACTGTTCAAAAGGAAATATGGCAAATGCACTAATTGCAATAGGTAAAAAGGACTTACAAGAAATAATAGAACAAGATGAAAAAGCAGAATTAGTTTGTCACTTTTGCAATAAAAAATACAAATTTTCAAAAGAAGAATTACAAGAAATATTAAATAAAAGCGATAATAAAGAATAATATTAAAATTTATAAAAAGGAGAAATAAAAATGGAAGAAAAAATATTAATTTTTGGACATAAAAATCCAGATACAGATACAATATGCTCAAGCATAGTAAAAGAAATATTAGACAAAAAAGAAGGAAAACAAAATGTAAAAGCAGTAAGGTTAGGAAAAATAAACAAAGAAACTGAATATGCATTAAACTACTTAAAAATTGAAGCACCAGAATTAATAGAAAAAGTAGAAGAAGGAGAAAAGGTAATATTAATAGATCATAACGAATTTTCTCAAAGTGCTGAAGGAATAGAAAAAGCAAAAATCGTAGAAGTAATAGATCATCATAGAATTGCAAATTTTCAAACAGTAGAACCTCTATACTATACAGCAAAACCTTATGGATGTACATCAACAATTTTATATAATGAGTTTGTACAAAAAAATATAGAGATAGAAAGAAAAGAAGCAATATTAATGTTAAGTGCAATTATTTCAGACACACTATTATTTAAATCACCAACATGTACTAAATATGATATAGAAGCTGCAAAAAAATTAGCTGAAATTGCTAATATAAATATAGAAGAATATGGACTAGAAATGTTAAAAGCAGGAACAGATTTAGACGAATATTCAGAAGAAGAACTAATAAACTTAGATGCTAAGAGTTTAGAAAAAAATGGAGTTAAATATGTAATTGCACAAATAAATACAGTAAGTATAGAAGATGTATTAAAAAGACAAAGTAAACTAGAAGAAGCAATTAACAATGAAATAAATAAAAAAGGATTAAATTTATTTGTATTAGCAATAACAGATATATTAAATAGTAACTCTGAAATAATAGCTTTAGGAAATAGAGTAGATATTATAGAAAAAAGTTGTAAATTAGAAAATAATACAGCTTTATTAGAAGGGGTTGTTTCTAGAAAAAAACAACTATTACCAATGGTTGAAAAGTGTATATAAGGGAGTAAGAATATGAAAAATATAAAGAATATTAAAAATATTCTAAAAGTAACAGTAATTTCAACAGCAGTTTTAGCAAGTATTAATATGCAAGCATTAGCTGCCAATACAGCTACAATAAAAGTTGAAACAGCAAACTTAAGACAAAAACCAACATCAGATTCAAAAATTTTAGAGCAAGCCTCACAAAGCGATAAAGTAGAAATATTAGAAAAAGATGGCCAATGGTATAAAGTAAAATATAAATCAATAGAAGGATATTTAAGACAAGATTTATTAGATGTTAAAGAAGATACACAAACAGAGTCAAATAACGAAGAAAATACAGTTAAAGAACCAACACAAGAAACTACACAAACTGTTGCAGAGCCAGAAAACCAAACTAGTGAAGAACAAAAAACAGCACAAGAAAATAATATTACAGAAAATAAAATAGGAACTTACAAAGTAAAACAAGAAACATCAATAAGAATAATACCACTAATACAAGCAAGTACCATAGACACTGCAAAAGCAGAACAAAAGGTAAATGTAACAGATATAAAAAACAATTGGGCATACATAGAATATGATAATAAACAAGGCTGGATAATATTAGACAAAATAGAATATGTAGGAGAAAATGACAATAGCTCATCACAAAACAAAGAAGAAGATAAAGCAGTAGAAGAAAAACAAAACAATGAGCAAAAAGAAGAAAAAACCGAAGAAAAACAAGAAAATCTAGAAGAAAATAATACTGTTAACAAAACAAAATATGTAAGTCCATCAGCAATTAATTTAAGACAAAAACCAAATACAAGTAGTGATGTAATAAAGAGTTTAACTCAAAATACAGAAGTAAAAATAATAGAAGAATCAAATGGCTGGAGCAAAGTAGAAGTAAATGGAGAACAAGGTTATGTTTCTACACAATTATTATCAGATAGAAAACAAGAAACATCAAGAGGAGCAGAAACTGTAAGACAACCAGCAGAAAATGAAAAAACAGAAGAAGCTAAAAACAACAATACTAATATATCAAAAAATAATGAGCAGGCCGCTACAACAAATAAAGGGGCAGAAGTAGTAGCATATGCAAAGCAATATTTAGGATATAAATATGTATATGGAGGAACAACAACTAGTGGGTTTGACTGTTCAGGATTTACACAATATGTATATAAACATTTCGGAGTTTCAATAAATAGAACTGCTGCAGCACAATATGCTAATGGAACAGCTGTAACAAATTTACAAACAGGGGATTTAGTTATGTTTGGAAAATCAGGAATAAATCATGTTGGTATATATATTAGTGGTGGGACATTTATACATGCAGCAAATCCATCAAGAGGAGTAACAACAGACACATTATTAAGTGGTTACTATAAAACAAATTATGTGGGGGCAAGAAGAATATTTAATTAATAGCAATTAAGGAGGTACATGAGAAGACCAATTTTAATTGCAGTTATAGGTTATATATTAGGTATAATATGGGGAATATACTATGAAAGTATATTCCCTTTCTGGTTATCTATAATTGCAATATATTATTTAATCAAAAAGTTTATTTTTTCTAAAAAGAAATTTAAAATTCTAGCGATAAAAAGATATTTAAGATATATTAAATTGTATTTAAATAAAATAAGTTTAATTCTTATAATATTAATGTCTGTAATTTCCAATATAATTGTAAATCAAAATAATCATATATATGAAAGAATTTATAATTACAAAGATAATATTGAAATAATAGCAATTGTAATGAGTGATAAAGTTGAAAATGAGTATAATAATACTTATAAAATAAAAATAGAAAAAACTGATATTTATTTATATGCATATATAAATAAAAACATAAATATAGAATATGGAGATAAGATTCATGTAAAAGGAACGTATTTAAAACCAGAAATTCAGAGAAATTATAAAGGTTTTGATTATAGTAAATATCTAAAAAGTAAAAAAATATATGGAACAGTAAAAAGTAGTTATGTCAAATTAATAAGTAAAGATAATATTAATCCATTATTAAAATATTGCAAAAAATTAAGTAAGTACATAAAAAATAAAATTTCAGGAAATATGTCGAATGAAACAAAAAATATTTTATTGGGACTATTATTAGGAGATATAAAAAAAATTGATGATAATACAATAGAAAAATTTAGAACTAGTAGTATATCACATATTTTAGCAATATCAGGAATGCATATTTCGTATATTATTATAGGAGTAAGTATAGTTTTAAAAAAGACTATAGGGTATAGAAAAAGTAAATATATAACAATATTAATAATTGTCTTTTATGCATGTTTAATAGGATTTTCTCCATCAATAGTTAGAGCAAGTTTAATGGGAGTATTATCTATTATAGCAAGTATATTATACAGAAAAAGTGATACATTAACAAATATTGCATTTTCAGCTTTAATATTGTTAATATATAATCCTTTTATAATATATGATTTAGGATTTCAGTTCTCATATGCAGGAACCTTAAGTATAGTCTTATTTAATAAAACTACATTTAATTTATTGAAGTGTATAAAAAATAAATATAAACAAAGTATATTTGATAATAAACTAGGTAAGGGAATATCTGTTATTATATCTGCTCAGATTTTAACTTTTATTATATCACTTATACATTATAGTACATTAGGGGTATATTTTATAATTACGAATCTTTTGACAAGTATAATTATTGGACCAATTATTATTATTGGCATAATATATATAATAATTTTAATTATAAATATTAAAATAGCAAGTTTTATAGCAATAATATTAAATTTTTTGATTAAAATTTTATTATTAATTTCAAACTTTAGCTCATTACCGTTATCAAAAGTATATATAGCAACCCCCAATTTTACTGGAATATGTATATATATTATTTTTATTCTATTTATTCAAAGTTTATATTATATATACAAATCACCTAAAAATAATCAAACAAAAACAAGGTTTAGAAATACAATAGCATTATTAAAATTCAAAATAAAAAGTAAAAAGAAAACTATAAAAATATTAATGGTATTTTTTATTATGATTTATATAATATATGTAATTATTCCTAAAGGTTTAAAAATTCATTTTGTAGATGTAGGTCAAGGAGATTGTACATTTATTATTACTCCAGGTAATAAAACTATTTTAATAGATGGAGGAGGAAAAATCAATTCGACTTTTGATGTTGGTAAATCAGTACTTTTACCATATATATTAAATAGAGGGTATACAAAAATTGATTATATTTTTATTAGTCATTTTGATTATGATCACTCACTCGGTTGTGTCAAAATAATAGAAAACATTAATGTTTCAAGCATTATATTAAGTGAGCAATTTGAAGAAAATGACATTTATAAGCAAATAGTAGCAATGGCTAAAGAAAAAAACATAAAACTTATATATGTAAAAGCGGGAAATGTACTTAATATTGATGGTATGAAACTAACAATTCTGCACCCACAAAATGAACTAATGATAAACAATGCAGTGAACAATAATTCAATAGTTTGTAAAATAGAATATCAATCTTTTTCTATGTTATTTACAGGAGACATTGAACAAGAGGCAGAGGGATTGATGTTAAATAAAAACATCAAATTAAAAGCAGATATTTTAAAAGTGGCACATCATCGGTTCAAAAACATCCACTACTTTAGAATTTTTAAAAGCTGTTTCTCCTAAAATAGCATTGATAGGTGTTGGACAGAATAATAATTTTGGACATCCTAATAAACAAATAATTGAAAGATTAGAAAGTAATGGAGTAAAAGTATTTAGGACAGACCAAGATGGAGAAATAAGCATTGTTGTAAACAAAAAAGGAAAAATTGTCAAAGTAAATAAATGTGTAGAATAAAAAATTTTGTATTAAATATTACGAATATATTACATTAGAACAGTAATTTTCCCTTATAATTTATGAAGCAAATAGATAAAAGAAAAAACGGAATT